>Ga0157286_10000054_pt1 | contig 9916 bp, 7 predicted proteins | sample NitcycUS089202R1_FD_108706 | JGI IMG/M metagenome (GOLD analysis project Ga0157286, IMG submission 108706) | Soil microbial communities from Arlington Agricultural Research Station in Wisconsin, USA - Nitrogen cycling UWRJ-S089-202R-1 | ecosystem: Environmental > Terrestrial > Soil > Agricultural... | reverse complement strand
TCTTGTGAGCACACTCCATTATTCGAAGCCATTCATCACTCTTGATCTTCAAAGGGCTGATCTGTGCCTTTACACTGTCGTCAAGAATTTCAGCACCTGCACCAGGGATAGAATCCAGCCCTGCTGCTTTTAGTCTAGAGAGAACCTCGCTTATACTACTTTTTTCAATTTTTGCAATCATGTCAATTTCAGATGCAGAGAGCCCATGTACTCCTACCTGGGGACATTTTGCCTTTATGGTCCTAAAAACTTCCTCATAATATTCGATTTTCAGATTTGGATTATGACCTCCCTGAATTAAGACCTGTGTGATACCAAACACTTTACTAGCTATAACTATACGTCGCATAATCTCATCTAAAGATAGTGTGTAAGATTCTTCATGTCCTGGTGGACGATAGAATGCGCAAAATTTGCAAAAAGTGATACAAACATTGGTATAATTCAATATAATATTTTTAACAAATGTAGCGGTATTTCCATAGAGTCTCTGTCTTTGCATATTACCAACAAACCCTATAGAATAGACATCATCAGACCTTATAAGCCTGACGCATTCATTTAGCCCAAGATCTTGACCACATAATGCACTATCTAGAATGTCGCCAACGTCAGACTTCCTGATCAGCTCTTGTACCAAAAGACTATTTTGCAATACTAACATTACTTCTGAAATATCAATACTATTTATTCCTTACAAATTTGACTCATATGCCAACACTTATTTTATATTGACATCAAACGTAAAATGGTTAGTTTGCTCAAGAGTATAGCAGAGGGAACGCCATCTTTAGAAAAAGCACTTGCAGGCCAAGAATTGTCATACCACGATGGGGTTCAGTTAATGAAGGAGGAAAACTTATTTTTGTTAGGTCTTGTTGCAGATAAGATTCGGAAGGATTGTAGAGGAAATATTGTTACTTTTGTTTCTTCCTATTATCTGAACTATACCAACGTTTGTGCAGCAAGCTGTCCCTTATGCGCATTTTATAGAAAGGGTAACGAAGCCGATGCTTATACCTTAACTACTGAACAGCTCGTGGCAAGGGCTAGGGTTGGAGTAAAACAGATGGGGGCAACCGAAATTCATATAGTTGGAGGCTTTCATCCAAAACTGGATCTTAATTATTATGAGAACATGATTAAGGCAATAAAAACAGAGTTTTCCCACATTACAGTTAAAGCATTGACCCCTGCAGAAGTTTTTTTTATTTCTCGAATAACAAGAAACTCTGTCAAAGAGGTATTACTTAGGTTAAAGGATGCCGGATTAGATGCTCTTCCAGGCGGTGGGGCAGAGCTTTTCCATCCAGAATCTAGAGATTTGATTGTCAGAGGAAAGTGTTCTGGTGAAGAATGGCTTGATACAGCACGTTGTGCACATGATTTGGGATTAAAGAGTAATTGCACAATGCTTTTCGGCCACATAGAAAAACCTGAGCACGTTGTAGATCACATCTTAAAGATAAGAAACCTTCATAAGGAAACAAAAGGCTTTACTACCTTTATTCCTCTAAAGTTTAGTCTGGATAATACAGAATTAGAAAGGCAGGGTATGATCTGTAGAGAAAGTCCTTCAACATACGATCTAAGAGTTATTGCAGTCTCGAGAATATTGTTAGCAAATGTACTAGATAACATATCTGTGTATTGGGTGGCATTAGGTAAGAAACTAGCTCAGGTAGCATTATCATATGGCGGTAACGATATGGTTGGAACTGCATTTTCTGAGGAAATATTCAAGGCTGCAGGCAAAGGTTCAGGAATATCTATTCAAGAGCTAGTTAACTTGATAAAAGAAATTAAAAGGGAGCCTGCTCAGAGAGATACATTCTTTAATATAATTAAAAAATTTTGAGCAAAGATTTCATATATTTCTTTAATACTGCATTAAGAGATACCTGCATTATATGATCTCTCATCAAGACATTTGAAAGATTCGTTTTGAAATGGAGATGGATTTAGATCCATATATTTATAGTTAAGATCTAATTATTAATAATCTATCGAGCTAGATAAGTAAGTGAACTCTAGGTGTGCAAATGGATTATAACAAAAAAATAGTAATTATAAGCCTGGTATGTTCTCAGTGTAGTTACAGATTGGCAATTCTTCAATTAATCTTACAATAGCTACATTGAGGTCGCATTAAACACTCAAAATACATAGGTCTCTTAGTTCTGGGAGAGTTTAACCGTCTCAGCATAAGCTTAGTTTAGCCCTAGACTGACTGGATATCGAACAAGTGCTTATACATGTTTAGCATATTATTTCATAAGCTTTTTATCTAGCATGATTATTGAGGGGTCTTAGGTAATAAGCACCTAATAGTGACCTATCTGGACACACTAATACAATTTACTGTGCTCATAGGAGGGACGTTGGGTCTGACAACTCTTTTTGGGACCTATATTGCCAGGCTAATTTCCTTTGAAATGAGACCACTGGAAAAGACACTCGCCAAGGTGGAGAGCGGATTTTACAAACTTATTGGAATAGACGTTACTAAACAAATGACATGGAAAGAGTATTTCTTTGCGTTAATTTTGACGAATCTCATAGTGGTAGTGTTCGTTATTGTAGTATTAACTTTACAAAACTATTTACCATTTTCACAGCACGTTAAGGGATTACCAATAGATTTAGCATTTCATACTGCTATTTCATTTGTGACAGACACTGATTTGCAACATTACGCAGGAGAACAACAGCTTTCCAATGTATCGCAAATGATTGCTATTACTTTTACTATGTTTGTTGCTCCCGCTTCCGGAATCGTTGCTGCATTTGCTTTCATTAGGTCATTTATCAGAAAGAACTTTGGCTTGAGAAATTTTACATGGATTTTATAAGAGTGATAATAACGATGTTACTTCCTGTAGCGTTTGTCTCTTCTTTAGTTCTTATGACTATTGGAATTCCTCAGACTTTTAACTCACATGTAACAGTAAATACTCTAGAAGGAAGCAAACAGGTCATTAATACAGGACCTGTAGCTTCTTTGGTTGCAATAAAACAGCTTGGAAGCAATGGCGGAGGATTTTTTGGTGCTAATTCTGCTCACCCATTTGAGAATCCAACTGGACTATCAAATATGTATGAAATGTTTTTGATGCTAGTAATTCCTTTGTCATTTCCAATCGCATATGCAAAGCTTATGGGAAAAGGAAGGGGACTATCGATTCTGACAGCTATGCTTATTGGATTTGGTAGTTTGCTTGTAATTGCTTTTTCAATAACAAGCGGTCCATCACTACTAGAAACCAGATTTGGAAGCTTTAGCAGTGTATTGTTTAACACAATTTCTCTTAGCACAAATACTGGGGCAGTCAACTCTTCTCTTTTGGGAATGTCTCCAAATGCAATAGTCTCATTATTACTTGCAATGTTTGTTCAGGCAATCCCAGGTGCAGTAGGAACTGGAATGATTACCATGATAATCTATGTCATTTTGACTCTATTCATAGTAGGCTTGATGGTTGGTAAGACTCCTGAGTTTATGAGTATGAAGATTAGTCCAAAGGATATCAAATTAGCAGTATTCATATTTTTGATACATCCTGTTTTAATATTAATTCCAACTGTAATTGCATTTTCAACAGGAAATGCTCAAGCAATCATAGGTGGAAAAGTTACTCCTATTGGATATACCCAAACATTGTATGAATACACTTCAGCAGCAGCTAATAATGGTTCTGACTACTTTGGGTCTTCAGCAAATACTCCATTTTGGAATTATTCTACAGCAATAGTGATTTTCCTTGGTAGATATGTTCCACTGGGGCTGATGTTAGCAATCGCAGGTTCATTTACACTAAAAGATAGAAAAGAAGTAGTTGAACCAATCAAAACTCAAGGACCATTATTCATTTCAGTGTTAGTTGTCATCACTTTCCTTCTTACAGCTCTGACATTCTTCCCATTTTTGGTGATAGGTCCATTTTCAATTTAGGTGACAGGAATGTAGGTAGCAGAAGTGACAATATGAAAATGAAAATAAAAGGTATTAAGTTCAATAATAGCAACAAAAGCAACATCAACAATAGCGGTAATAAAAGCAAAAGCGCCTTTGCAGGAACTAATACAAAGGTATTACTAGATTCATTAATCAAACTCAATCCACGTTACCTAGCAAAAGATAATCCAGTCATGTTTACAGTAGAACTAGGATTCATTGTGGTTTTAGCTATTGGCTTGTTTCCTGAAAATAATAGTAGCATATCAAGTGAATTTGTAACTCAAAATCGTATATTCTATCTGGAATCAGCTATAATATTGATTTTAACCGTATGGTTTGCTACATTTTCAGAATCTTTATCTGAAGCTCAGGCTAGAGCAAGAGTAGATTCCCTTAAGAGTCTTGAAAAAGAAGTATCAGCCCACAAGATTGTAAACGATGACAGAGAAGTTACTGTAACTTCAAGCAGCCTTAAGCCAGGAGATGAGGTGAGAGTATATGCTGGTGAAATAATTCCAAGGGACGGTCTTGTTAATGCTGGTAAGGCATTTGTAGACGAATCGATGATGACAGGAGAATCTAATCCTCTTTTTAAAGAAAAAGGAGACCACGTGATTGGTGGGACCAAAGTAGCAAGTGATAAATTAATTGTAGAGATTAGCTCTGAAGCAGGTAGAAGTTTTCTAGACCAAATGGTTGGCTTAATACAAAACGCAACAAGACCAAAAACTCAAAATGAAATCGCTCTAACCATTTTACTTGCAGGCTTATCCTTAATATTCATTATAGTAATTGGAACTCTTTTGTTTCTTTCTCACTTTATTGGATATAAAGCAGATATTGCTACACTAATTGCTTTGCTTGTAGCATTGATGCCTACTACAATTGGTGGATTACTTCCTGCAATAGGGGTTGCTGGTATCACCAGATTAGGAAGAGACAACATAGTAGCAAAATCAGGTAAGGGAATTGAAGCTGCTGGTGATTGTGATGTTTTAATATTAGATAAAACAGGAACGATTACTGAGGGCAGCAGAAGTGCTATTGCATTCATACCAATGAATCAATACACAGAGAAGGACATAGGACGAGCAGCTTTTGCAGCATCTATTCATGACAGCACACATGAAGGAAAATCGATAGTAGATTTGGCTGAAGAAAAAAAGTTTATTCCACCACTCTTAGAAAAGATAATTCCAGCTAGGTCTATTGAATTTACTGCTGAAACTAGATGCAGTGGAATTGAGTTTATCGCAAGCAAGGGGGCCATTCTGAACAAAGAACAAGAAGAAGAGTTCAAATCAGTGGCAAGAACTGTTGTGGACACTAGTAAGACTCTGACGGTAAATCCTACAATAGAAGATATCGAAAGAGACATTGAACGTGCAAGCAAAAGCAGAGTTCATGATATGCTATTGAAACTAGACCAGACAAAAAGTGAAGTTAAGATTCTAAAAGGTGCTGTAGACATGATGGTGGACCTAGCAGGACCAACTATAAATCAAGCTGAAATAAATTGGAAAGCACAAGAAATCTCAAAGGATGGAGGAACACCACTTGCTGTATCAATAAACAACGAAATAATTGGGCTTGTAGTTCTAAAAGATAATTTAAAGGAAAACATAAGAGAAAAGCTAAACGAAGTTCGTGCTACAGGAATAACAACAGTAATGATTACAGGCGATAACAAATTAACAGCTCAAGTAATTGCCAAGGAATCCAATGTAGACGAGGTATTAGCAGAAGCAAAACCAACAGACAAGTTAAGGAGAGTTGAAGAAGAGCAGCTAAAAGGACATGTTATTGGTATGGTAGGTGATGGAACTAATGATGCTCCAGCACTTGCTAAAGCTGATGTTGGCTTGGCGATGAACAGCGGCACCGCTGCAGCCAAAGAAGCAGCTAATATGGTGGATTTAGACTCTGACCCATCCAATATAATGAAAGTTGTAAAGCTAGGTAAGCAGTTACTTATGACACGTGGAGCTATTACCACTTTTAGTATTGCCAACGATGCAGCCAAATACTTTGCAATTCTTCCTGCTATGTTTATGGAAAGTAATCCCAAATTGCACATGCTAAATGTGATGCAGCTCCATAATCCTGAGACTGCAATACTATCAACGTTGATTTTCAATGCAATAATTATACCAGCACTTATTCCATTATCGCTAAGAGGAGTAAAATTCAAGCCAGAACCACCACAAAAGACATTCCTTAGAAATATGGTGATTTACGGTATGGGTGGGGCAGCTTTACCGTTCATAGCAATAAAGGCAATAGATATGCTACTAACCATGTTCATCAGGTGATAAATGAAAAACTATGCACACTCTTAGAGGTTTAATTGGTCGAGAGGTAAGAGATTTGTTATCTAGAGTTCTAAATCCTTCACTTAGAGAGTTATTTTTTCAAAACATAAGGCCTTCTCTGAGAGTTATAATACTAATGGTACTAGTTGTTGGTATAGGATATCCTATCATTATGATGGTCATAGGAGAATACGCACTTCCATTCCAATCTAATGGCAGCCTTCTTACCCTGAATGGAAAACCAATAGGCTCAAAACTTTTTGCTCAAGAATTCACATCACCAAAATTTTTCCACCCAAGGTCTCCTACAGATTCAGCATCGTCAGTAGACCCACATATAACTCCTGAAAGTGCATTTTCACAAGTTTCAACGATAAGTAAAGCAACGGGGATACCACAAAACACTCTTGTAACGCTAATTGAACTTGATATAGAAAGGAATAAGGTGAGTAATGCTCTAGTCTTCCCCCCAATACGTAAACATATTAGAGGTTAACCTTGACTTGGCAAAGAACTATCCAGAACATTACCAAGAATTTCTGAGAAATATAGAGAGGTGATACCAATCTAGTGGAAGCAATCGTCGGAGTTTTTATCTTATTTCTTGCCATATCATCTGCTGCGTTGTCATACTCATTATTGAAAGCTGAAAAATAGAATTAAAACTAAAAATCAATTTCTGAATAGAATTAAACGCCATAATGGAATTTGTATGGGTATAGTAGACTTCTAACTGTTGTAGTCTGTGAAGTAGGATATGCCATAGAATAGCTACGTTCAAAGATATAATATAATATTTATTCTATTCTCATCTCTAATGCATATGTCATAGCAATACCATAGTATTAAACAAAATGCAACTGATCTATTGATAGTATTCCTCTGTCTTTTGCCATTGCAAACATTCTCTTAAGTGATTCTTGACCTTTAGCTCCCATATCGATAGTTGTATTGTTTACATACATTTTGATGAATCGGGCAATTACATCTTTTGGTTGTCCTCTGCTGTATCTCATTGAAAAGTCTACTGCTGCATCAAAATTTTCAAGACCATACAAGATTGAATTTCTAAAAAAGTTATCAAATTGCTTGATTTCTTCTAGTGTCATTGATTTATTGCTTGCGACGTTAATTCCCAAGGGTACTGGTAGTCCACCTGTTTCAGCAGCCCACCATGCTCCCAAGTCTAAGACCTTGTAAAGTTTTGAATTATCGTAGGTAATCTGTGCTTCATGAATCACTAGACCTGCATCTACCGTATTAGTCAGAACTGCATTTGGAATCGTTTGAAAAGCCATTTCTTTTTCTTCAAATTTCCCTAATACAAAATTTAATAGCAGATTAGCAGATGTCAACTTACCAGGAGTTGCAATTGTACTTCTTTTTAATTGCGAAAGTGACAATTTCTCTTTCGAAATTACTATGGGACCATACTCTAAACCAAAGCTTCCTCCACTGCGTAGTATCACGTAGTCGCTTAAATAGGCATAGGCATGAGCTGAAATTGCAGTAACATCAAGTTCGTGCTTTAATGCATATCTGTTGAGAGTTTCAATATCCTCTATGACGTGCCTGATTCTAATATTGGATGATTTTAGTTTATTAGAAGCAATCCCATAGAACATAAAAGCATCATCAGCATCTGGGCTATGGCCTAGAGTTATTTCCATCAGATAAACAACATTTGGAAATAATATCTTCTTTTCGTTGTGAATATTCCCTAATAATTTATGGTATAGTAAATTGTATTTGCATACATACAGATAACCAATCATTTAAGCATAATTTTAGTGATTAAATCTAAGAGTTTGGTACGTTCTTCTGTGAAGCCAATTCATACTGATCTTGCAGTATATTCGTTTTTATCAGGGGCCATTTTATTATTTATAATATAAGTATATATTCTACATTAGTAGACAGATAATAAAAAGGTTTAATCTATCGCTATGGTCTTCCACAAAGAATATATCTTTATACTGTAGTTCATGCATCAACTTTATATATGCTGCTTTTTTTATATATCCTATTTATAGCGCAACAGTTTTTTGATGGTGACTATAAACAAATTCATATTGTCTCCTCCATTTGGACTTTTCAAGAAGAAGGATAGTAATGTATATGAGACTAAAAATAATTTCGATAGTAAGGATCATCTCTACAATAGAGATTCATTGACTATTTCAGAGGCGCTCATACTTTTGCAACATATCGAATCAGGAAAGGTAAAGGCTTTAGTGCAGGATCTTTCACCTATTAAAAAATCTGTTAGAGGATCTCTTGAATCTGTAGCTAAGATAGCAGATAATTTGGAACATGAAAATATCAAACTAGAAGAGTTAAGGTTCAAATCGATTGTGGAAAACTCAAAAAGAACTGTAGCAGCATCGTTGAAAAGGGAGGCCTCCTCCGATCTACCTTTGTCAGAATCAATGCAGGATATTAAAAAATTCAACTATAGATTGGAGTCCATTATGAACCGGTTTGGTGAGGTTAGCAGTTCCCATAATAGGGTTATGAATATCTTTATGAAAAAGTATGCTGGGAAATTGAAGGGTGAATTTGAAACACTTTCATCTTTACTTAAAGATACAAAGTCAGTGATGGCAGAATTTGAAGAAGAAAATGCAGCTGTAGTAAAATGTATTGATATTTTGAATTTACTGCCACAAAAGGTAGCATTAATCAAAACCAACAAAAATAGAATTGAAAATATCTACAAAGAAATTGAAATGTTGAAGGGTAAACTTGATCAATCAAAAGATCAATTAAGCAGTTTGGAAAACTCAATCCACTTTAAAGAATCTTGTCATAATATTGAAGAAATAGACATTGTGAGAAAAGAAGAGCAAGAATTGCATAGAGATATGCTTGATCTTTATGGTCATGTATCGAGAGCATTTACAAGATATTCTTATGGTATGACAAAAGATACTATTTCCCGACTTAAAGTTTTAACAGATGAACCATGGAAAATTTTTGATAATGAAGACATTTCGCTATACACTTCACTTCTTACTGAAATTCGAAAAGCTGTAAATTCTAGTAATATTAAGCTCAAGGACTCCCAAAAGGTCCTATATTACATGGATATTATTCTGAGATCATTGCCAAAATACCAACAAGAGTCAAAGGCCATAAAGCTCAGACTAAAGCTCCTGCAAGAAAGCAAAGATGGAGTAGTTGTTAACAAGGTAGAAGAATTAAGAGAAAATATAAATCATTACAATTCTAAGCTAGAGGATCTTAAACAATCGTCTGATGATGTGAGAAAACAGCTGACAGAAAATAATAATGAATGTGGAAGCTTAGTAAAGCAAATTGAAGATTGTATATTCGAGATTACTGGGAAAAAATATTCCTTATTAATTTAATAGTATTTTAGTGTTTAATATAGATGTTATTAATATTTGCGAGTCAAAGTTCTAACAATACCACAGAGAAAGTAGTAGGAGAAGCATACATGAGTTCTTGTTCTTTTAAAAAACTACAAAATATTTATTGATATGCTATCTCCATAGCAATCTACATTGTTCAGTTGCTATGAAGGTAACCATATCTTCTAAGCGTATCAATGATAAAATCCACATCTTGTACTGATTTTGCCATTCTACCAATCCTCACACAATCTCTTATATTCCTAGATCTC
>Ga0157286_10000053_pt1 | contig 9938 bp, 8 predicted proteins | sample NitcycUS089202R1_FD_108706 | JGI IMG/M metagenome (GOLD analysis project Ga0157286, IMG submission 108706) | Soil microbial communities from Arlington Agricultural Research Station in Wisconsin, USA - Nitrogen cycling UWRJ-S089-202R-1 | ecosystem: Environmental > Terrestrial > Soil > Agricultural... | reverse complement strand
TAACCTAGAAAAGCTAACAGGTACACAGGTTATAGACAGAGAGAGATTAATACTTAACATATTCTATTCACGAGCTGTTACAACAGAGGCAAAATTACAGATCGAACTGGCTGAAATTAAATACGAAATGCCACGTATAAGAGAGAATGCAAAGCTAACTTCGGGTAGCGAAAGACCAGGAAAAGGTGGCATGGGAGTATATGTTGTTGATGTAAAATTCCGAGACCTAAAAAGGCGTATGTCATTTATCAAAGAAAAGCTTGCTGATGCGCACGAAAAGCGTGAGCTTTACCATCAACAAAGACTTAAAGCAGGAATGCCAATTGTTTCACTGATAGGTTATACGAGTTCCGGGAAAACTACCTTATTTAACCTGCTTACTTCTGAGAATAAGGAAACTTCGAATAGTTTATTTACAACACTTTCCACAACTACAAGATCATTTAAAATTGATAACAGAGATCTATTGCTTATAGATACAGTCGGTTTTATCAGCAGGCTTCCTCACTATATGATAGATGCATTTAAATCAACATTGGAGGAATCACTTGCTTCAGATTTGATTTTACTTTTGATAGATATGTCAGAGAAAATTGAAGACATTAGAATAAAGTATGAAAGCTGCTGGGATGTTTTAGATGAGCTAAAAGTAGACAAGTCCAAAGTTTTTGTAATTTTGAGCAAATTCGATAGCGTTACAGACTCAGAACAAACGAAGAATGATATTGCAAGGGATTTAAAAATATCAAATCCATTAGCTATATCTTCCAAGACTGGATATGGAATTCACAAGCTGAAGACAATGATTCTATACCATCACACTACATTATCAAATCTGATAAGCTGACAATCAAAAATATGTTAGCGTCCTGTTGTCTCTTGACAACTACAGTAAACAACAGCAACAGTCATCGCATTTTGCATTGTTAATATCGAAAATAATCACACACCAGTGAAACTTCCGAAAATTTCCTTCCTTCCTCTATGTCTTCCTGAATACCACCTAAGACCATCCATCATAAGTTATCTTTTAAGATCATTTATAGCTGTGTATGTGAGTGCGCACTGTTATTCCTGCTATATATATGTGAAATAAATATTATCTTGAGTTATATTTGTCATGCACTAATAGGGTAACAAATATAGGAATGTTGCCCAAGTGACGTATATTTTTTTCTAAATGTGCTTATATCTGACTACCTGCTATCAGTAATAGCAAATCTTATCCAAAAGTACAATTGACAGTAGTATCTCAGTAATACAGATTATAATTATGCTAGCCAGCCAGATATTCATCTCACACAGCGCGAAAGATAACGAGATAAGTGATTTCTTTATTAGAAAATTTGATGATACTGATGTCAAACCTGTCCTCATGGAATATGAAAAATGGTCAAGAAATGACAGGCCTAATTGGATGTGGATAAAAGATGAAATTCAAAAATCTAGTGCGCTCTTCCTTATATTAACAAAAAATATAGCTAAAAATGAATATACCCAGAATTGGGTTGCCTTTGAAATAGGGGTGGCTGCAACATCTAATCCACCAATACCCATTTTTGTTTTTAGAGAACAGAATATTGACTTTCCCGTGCCCTACCTTAATTATTATTTTGATCAACCCCTGTCAAATACAAGACATCTATTCTCAAGAGATGTATCTTCGACTGTGCTTAACGCAATGTTTCATAGCTTGAAGGAGAATATAGTTGAGGAGATTATTAAGAATAAAAACCCCAGCACATTGGATCGAAAATTTCTTAAATGTTCAAACTGTCTTCTAGAATTCGATTACTTCGGGATAGAGGAGAAATTAATCTGTCCATGTTGCTCTAATATAATAACACGTGGATTGTCTGACTGACAAGAGAGAGTTTATAGTCAATCAATCTGTCTGCATTCTCTCACATGGGATTCATCATATTTTATGTATCAAAGGTAAACACAATTCAAGATTACAATTTGGTAATATAATTATTAAATAAAATACCTTCTATTTTAGTGTGTGCCAAGTTCAACAGAAAACAAACTAAATAAAGATAAATTTGTCGAATATTTAAATGAAATCCTATCTGCGGAAAATGCAATAGTGGAAAGATTGAACAAAAGGATACAAGAAACTCAGTTTGAAGAATCCAAGAAAACCTTACAACAGGAGCTACAGGAAGAAACAAATCATCAAAATAGGTTGAAAGATCTTATTTCTGAGTATGGAGGTAGACCAACTAATTCCAAAGCAGAACTCCTTTCTTTAAACTTGGCAACTGGCCAGACAATCGATATAACCGATAATAGCACAGAAAGTGACGACAAAATAAGCTCTACGTTACAAAGTAATGATAATAATCACAATGCAAATAATCGAAATGTTATGGATAGTCAAATACAGTCTGAGATATTAAGAACTAAAGAAGATGCAATGATAAAAAATGCAGAAATATTAGGCTATAAAATGGTATTAAAAATATGCGAAAAAATAAAGGCAAGAAAAGCAATGAATACACTAAAGAAAAATTTGGAAGAAAAAGAATTGAGATATAACAAATTAATAGATTCGGTTTCCAAAATGGTTAATCAAACAGATGGCAAAAGTAGCAAAAAGAACGACCAATATAGAGAACCATTCCAGATAGGATCTACAATAGCCGATATTCTAACGTCATATTGGAATTCAAAAGAAGATCCATCTAAAGTGTACATATTTAATAGACGAGTACATCATGGAGCAGTTGGAGCTTTGCTAGGATTATCCGCTTTATACAAGAAACAGCCAATGATTACAGGTATTTTGTCTGGATTAGGTGCTGGTCTTGCAAAGGATGATTACAATGATTTTAAAGAGTGGTTTTTGTTTAAGAAAAAAGAAGATGAATATACCAAATAATTTGTATCCCCGTACATATGAAATGAAAGAGTTAGTTTAAAATTTCGAATCGAAGTTCTGCACAAAAACAATGAGTATCATTAATTAAAATGCACAGAGCATTTTGCAATGTTATCAGGAGTGGTGTAGTAGCAGTAATTTGAAGGTTAGATCACACATAAGCAAAAAAAATAGTCCCAAAGAATATTGTAGTTGGGAAGAAGTAGAATCACTGATAAAAATTGTTGCAGATAAAATACGAAGGTTAACGACAAAAAAATATGATTCCATTCTAGCCGTGACAAACGGGGGAATAATCCCAGCTCGGTTGATTGCACGAGAACTAAATATCAATGAAATACATTTCATACCAATAGGGAACAAAAAGTTAAATGAACAGCATATGCCTCTGTTGTTTAAGTACAAGAAATACCTTATTGTTGATGAAATGTATGATACAGGCGATACATTTTCCAAGATCCATGAAGTAACAAGAGTATTTGATTGTGACTTTGCATTCCTTATGAGTAGATATAAAAACAATAATGCAGCCAATGGAATGTATATAGGAAAGATACTCAATCATAAAAAATGGATCGTGTTTCCCTGGGAATGAGATAAAGACTCTGCTATCCAGCCTGATACGCTCTTAAAACGTTTACAATCTCTGGGGATATAATCTATTGTCATCTTCAAACATTAAAAAATAAAGATTCAGATGTGTAAAAAAAAGAAATTATGGCGAGTATAGAAGAACGTCATGATAATCAATTGCGCTACCATCGTTATATGATACCAGTAATAGAAATGATGCAGGTGGGAATACTAGGTTAGGATAGAGCGATATTTTTCAAAGTTAATACCATACAGAAGCAGCAGATAATTAACTTAGATATTTAAAACTATCTCTAATGATATGACTCCAACTCTATGATTATACTTACTGACGCAACAGACAGTCACAGTATAATATGCTGTTAACATATCAATATTTACATAATTGAAATATAACATCATAAAGGCGCTTAATTCGGGCGCTTTTGGAATAGTCTATGAGATAAGAGGAGAGGATAACAAAATATATGCATTAAAAGAGCTGAAGAATTTTGATGTAATTCATAAACAGCGTTTTCAAAGGGAAATCACAATACTAGCTCAATTAAATCATCCAAATATTGTAAGAATATTCAGATGGAATATTGGAGGAGAACCCCCTAATTTTAGCCCCTACTATATAATGGAGTACCTAGGTGGTGGTTCTCTCAGGCAACATATGGATGAAAGATTCAATAGTAATAGAAAATATGTTTTTGAGAGAAGATGGACTATCAGCAGAATCATTCTACCTGTATGTAATGCATTAGCCCAAGCACACAGCTCCAAATTGTTTCACAGAGACCTAAAGCCAGATAATATTATGTATACAGACGTTAGTAGATCTGCAATAAAAATTACAGACTGGGGTCTTGGAAAAGATATTAATAGACAATCACTTGCATTGACCGCTAGAGCAACAGATGGGCAGATTGGTGGCACTCCTGGATATTGTTCTCCTGAGCAATGGTTTGCATTAGATGGGGTTGATGGCAGAACAGACATTTTTTCTCTAGGAATAATATTCTATGAAATGATGACACGTATCAGACCTCCTTCATATGATGATAAGATGAATAGACCTGCGGTTGTACCACCATCAAAATATCATCATACAATTTCCAGAAAGCTGGACTATTGCATATTGAAAATGGTTCATCTTAAGCCTGAAAATAGGCAACAATCAATTTGGGATTTAATATTTGAACTTGAAACCTTGCCTGATAATTATTAGTGGAGAATTAAAATACATTATATTGTGTATCTTGAAACGAACAGTATCATTAATGAAATCAGAGTCTTTGGTGTTAGGTATTCTAATTTCTATAGTATTAATAGGCTTAGTAGGAATTCCGTTTGGAGATCCGAGGTTTATCCCTATAGCAGTCTTGCTTGAACTAGTATTCATCGCGCTAGCTATACTTGTTTTGAAAGGTTATAGCAGGCCACTTTACATATGCATTGTACTTGCAAGTCTGATAATTATTGGCAATAGTATTACCACTGCACATATTCAAAGGATGATGACCTTTGCAAAGCCAGTTAATACTATTGTTTTAATTATTGGAGGCTATATTTTGCAAGCTTTACTGATATATGCCAGTGCCATTGCAATAATGAATAGGAGAGAAAAAGAAGAAGAAGAAGAAGAAGAAGAAGAGACAAAAACAGTACTAGTGATAAAAATCTGGCAGCCTCTCACTACTAGTATAAAGCAGTAGCCATAAACAAGGTGTTTATGTTTTCCGCCGGATAAAAAAAGATGTGATATATAGTAATATACCTGAATTTTATTGTAATAATGCAACTGCATATCAAGAAAATTCACAGATAAGCTCCAATAGTTTATAGCTTAATTTATCTAAAATACAGTATAATATGTTTTAATTGTTGTAAGGATAAAATAGACCTCAAACAAAAATTCTCAAGAGCATCAGTCTTTGACTAATACTATCAATTACAGCCCTGTAAGTAAACCATTCATAATTACAGCTGTAATCCTTCTATTCATAGGATCCTCTATTGGGTCAGTATGGATGATGTCTATATTCGGGACTGCTGCTCTACCCAAGTGGATCCACGGCACATCTCAACTTCACAAGATGCTACAGATGGATGGCTTTCTAACACTGCTTATAATGGGAATAGGGTATATGATAGTCCCAAGGTTCAGAAATATACAACTTGCATCTGCAAAGCTTGCATATACTTCATTTCTTCTAATACTTGCATCTTTAGTTTTGCAATCGATACAAACAGTTGACAGCAGCAAAAATTTGTCACTATGGATCATGGTTTCAAGGATTTCTGGATTAACTGTCTTTACAATTATAGTCTTGTGGACATTGAGAATCAGACCAAAGCTCTTGGGATTATCAGACTATTTTATTTTTCTTTGTCTAGTTGCTTTGATGGCTGTGAATGCAATTGATCTATCAGGATATAGATATTTTTTTACTAATTCACTAATTCATATTCAGTTATGGCTACTCTTTCCGATACTGATGATTTTTGGAATTGAGTACAAGACATTACCATCTTTTCTCGGATTCATAAGACCGAGAAAAACTTCAGCTATATTTTCGTTAGTTTGTATTTCTATTTGTATGGTTTCTGGTCTTGGATATATTATAATTGCAGATAGGTTATTGCCATTTTCAATAATTTTCAATATTACCTTATTTGCTTCTGCATTGACATTTGCCAGTGCAATCTATGCATTTGGAGGATTTGACAATAGAGAAATCCTACGACTTATCAAGGGAGAAAAGAAAGCCCGTTACAGCTTTATTGTCATTCATGTTAAAATATCCTTCTTGTTTCTTTTGACAGGTATCTCAATGGCCTTTTTATATAGTTTAGTTTATCAATACTTTATATTTTATGATCTTGTGATCCATAGTATTGCCATAGGATTCATTGGACTTACCATAGCACTATATTTGCCACTTATGCTCCCGCCAATAATTGGAAAAGTAATTCGTTTTACTAGTTTGAAGAAAATTCCTTTGCTTTTGATCATTATATCTTTGAGTATTCGCACCATTGCAGATTTTATTATAGCACAACCATTCTACGCTTATTCTTCTTCTTTTGGGTATGCACATAGCTCTTCACTACGCATGCTGACATATTTCTTTGGCTTGTCTGGTTGGCTTATAATAGCGGCCATGTTAGTTTTCGTCATAATGATACATAAATCAATGAATGAAGTTGCTACTATGCCAGGCGGCAGTAATACTACTAACCCCCTCTGAAATCGAATTGTTTAAGCTGCATAGTAGTAGTAATAGTAGTAGTAATAGTAGTATTAAGGATATAAGAGGAAAAACTTACAGTTACTTTTGATGTCCCTCTTGAGCATAAATAATTTCTATACCTACTAGTTAGTTACCAATTTCATCGAAGCCTAGATAGCAATTATTAGGGGAGATGCGACATCAAAAGTACATTAACTTTGAACCTCAATTGATGTCAATTTGATCCACTCATGAGCCAATCTAACACTATCCATCTACAGGTTGATTAGTGTCATATTGTCATAAAACGTATATACAGCAAACAAAAAATCATATCTTTTATATTTATTCTATGTCAGTTATATTCATTTTAAATTGTTACATTGGTGAAATGCAGAATTTGCAACTTTACAAAGGGTTTTCAATTTAGTTATTTTTATGTTATCTCTTTTTATTCTCCTTTTTTCTTATTTTTATTTTGCTGGTTTTTCGTTATAATTATTCCTTTTTGTATTTGTGACATCTGCTTTTGTATTTGTCTTAATTGGGATTGTAATTGCTTTATAAGCTCAGGTTGTATTTTTAATGGCTTGAGTTGTTTTAGAATTGATTGAACTAGTAATGCCATTTTGTTAATTTCAACAGTTTGTCTGTTAAGTATCTTAGTCATTTCATCTGGTAAAGCTTTTCTTCTTCTTCCTCCTCCCCCTCGTTGTTTTTTGTTGATGATCTTAGTAGTTTTTGCTGTTGGTGGCCTTTTAGTAGCATCTGTAATTAATATTTCTTCTTTGTCTTCTTCTTCATTCTCTGGCAATACTTTTAGTTCATGGTCTTGAGCTACCTCTACCTCTTCTTCTTCTCCTTCTCCTTCTTCTCTTTCAACTCCTTCTTCTGAAATCTGATTGGAGATTATCCCTGTTTCTTCTTTGGGAACTTCTTGACCTTCTTTTTCAGTCTCCACGTCTTCTGACATTATTGTCTTGAATAACATTAATCAATCAATAATTTATGTTTGTTGATGACGATAATAATATTAATAATAATAAAAATGATGGAAAAATATAATAACAAAACTATTTGCATATCCTCATTTTAGTAGACCGAATCCAAAGATATGAGAGCACTTGATTCTATGAGCTAGAATTTACGTCAGTTTTCTTGGATTAATAACTATAGCGATCAGAAAATAAAAGTATCAAATAACAAAAATAACAATAATAATGACAACACCGTAATATATCCTTCTATATCTTTGATGGAATGGCCGTTGTAATATAACATAATCTCTTCTTTTCACCCTCTAGTTTCAAAATATTTGTATATTAGATCACTGTTAGTATACAAATTCACCCTCTAGTTTCAAAATATTTGTATATTAGATCACTGTTAGTATACTGTATATACCTTGGAAATTGATTTCTTTCTAGGCAGTATCTTTAGTCTGTATCAATTTCTTCTTTTGTCAATATCCTTTTTAATAGTATTGTGTTCGTGGATATATTTGAATATAATTTCCTTAAAATCATATTTTGCCATTCCAACTTTTAGAACTGCTATTTCTAATATAAGAAATGGAAATAAACGCAGCTATTATTTAACAAATGGGCTTTTAAACAAGAGTGTTACTACTGTTACAAACGAACATTTTCCAAATGGCTTTCCGTTTTTAAGTATTATAGTACCAGCTAGAAATGAGGAACAAATTATAGAAAATTGCATCAAATCTTTACTGGCTCAGAACTACCCGCACTTTGAGGTTATTGCAATAGATGATAATTCAACGGATAATACATTAAGCATATTGATAGACATAAAAGAAAAACTATCTCAATCAAAACCGTCCTCACAAGAGTCATTATCATCATCATCATCATTATTAACATCATCATCGCCATCGACAACAAATACTACAAAGCTAAAAGTTATTTCGCTAAAAGATAAACCGCAAGATTGGAAAGGCAAAACATGGGCTATGCAACAAGGATATCTTCAAAGTAAAGGCGATATCCTGCTATTTACAGATGCAGATACCACGTACATTAGCACAGATGCACTCCTGTTGACAGTTTCATATATGCAAAAAGAGAAACTTGATGCATTAACTTGTATTTTTTTTATTGAGTTAAGAGACTTTATGTCCAAAACTGTATTACCATTATGGGATATCTTTTCTATTATTTTTGGAAGAGATGCATCAAAGATGAATAATCCAAAGTCCAAAGTGGCATATCTTTTAGGTGCTTTTATTATGATTAAAAGAAAAGTATTGGAAGATATTGGAACGTTTGAATCTGTACGTGATGCAATACAGGAAGATAAAGTGTTAGGAGAACACCTAAAGTATAGAGGTTTCAAAGTTAAAATCATAAAAACTTACGACTTGATTTCAGCACTTTGGTCCAGAGATCCTTATACTTTGTGGTATGGTATTGAAAGAACCCTGGCTCCTATCATGAAGGCTAATAAGTTGATGGTATCATTGAATTTATTAATACTATTCTTTATGACAGTGCTACCTTTTCTAGCGCTTCCTTATACTATATGGCTTGCTAATGTTAACAAGGAACAACTGATTTTATTTGATGACAAGAGTGTTCCATATAGCTTGTTCCTATTTTACCTTAACATATCAGTTTGTATCATTGTAGTTGCTGCAATAGCAGCAAAAGATATAGTAAAATATAAGATTAGTCCTATTTATTCTGCATTTGTGGTTCTGTCTTCCTTCTTTTTAGTTGTTGCCTATCTAAATGCACTACTCAAATTTGGTTTGAACCATCAAAAACCAATACCTTGGAAAGGAAGAAATACGCAAGCATAATCTAGGAATGTGTGTACAAAGCTCTTTGAGAGATAGATGAACTAGAATATAGTTTGGGCTCATATTGTTAGAGAGATGATTGATGCAGGAAGGCAGGCAGGTTTGACTCAAAACCCACATTTGAAAATTACCCTGTCGTAACTAGAACAATAATAATATTAATCAAGTCATAACTGATATACATAGTGTAATAAATTAAAGTAAGCTAAAAGAGAACTAAGAAATATTATCCTACAACAGCCTAAAAGTATAAAATAGAAATGACATTATTTTGACTTGAAGGAAAAGCCTAGATCTATGTAATGAGTGGGTGGTTTAAGATAGACACAAAATTCATTGATCAGAATTTGGCATCATAGGTATTATTATTATTATTATGATAATAGTATTTAATTATGATTACAATTATAACGTGATATGC
>Ga0157286_10000048_pt1 | contig 10450 bp, 8 predicted proteins | sample NitcycUS089202R1_FD_108706 | JGI IMG/M metagenome (GOLD analysis project Ga0157286, IMG submission 108706) | Soil microbial communities from Arlington Agricultural Research Station in Wisconsin, USA - Nitrogen cycling UWRJ-S089-202R-1 | ecosystem: Environmental > Terrestrial > Soil >... | reverse complement strand
TTGGAGGAGACACCAACAGTAACCTTATCGGAGGACCAGCTGATGACCTTTTAGTAGGAGGACTTGGGAATGATCGCTTGTATGGTAATGCAGGCGATGACATCCTCCAGGGAGGGCTGGGAGCAGATTACTTTGACTGTGGCGATGGAGTGGATACGGTTGTAGATTATAGTCCTACACAAGGTGACGTCATATCTGATAATTGTGAAAATGTAAATCTAATTCATTGAACTTCATTCTGACTGTATTTTTTTGCATATAACATCACAAACTAGTAGTAACAAATAAAGCAGTGTGTAGAGAGCAGTCTAAAATATATTAGCAGCAGTGGTTCATGCAGCCATATTCACATTTACCTAGAAGTATGCCGATTTAATTTAATGTGACTATATTTTTAAAAATATATTAACATATTATCTCATTGTATAAGGTGTTAGGGTCTTTTGTATTATTATATTATCATTATTTTCTGTTTCTATTCTTCTACAAAGTAATGTTATTAGGATGAATTTTGCTGTTGTGTAGATTATTTTACTCTGATTTTAAATGGGTAGCAGTATTATTAGAAACTGTAGAATTTTCTGTTTTAAATGAATCAATCATCTTTTGTATTGTGGGCAGGTAATTCTGGTATCTTGCCGCACCTGCCTTATATGTGAGCAAATATGTGTACCCATTACTATTTGTGACCCATACGTCCATTGTTTTAATGTGGAGTATTGATTCGGTATTTCTGTCAAGATTAGATATGCGCATAGTGCTATTATACAGTGATTCAAAACCCTGTCTGTCTCCAATGGTGATTTGGCTTTGTGGTATAAGTTTTTTGGCTTGATCTTGCTTTAGCACTTGTATCATGAGATGTTCTCGCCAATGATCTGAAGCATTCACTATCGGTGCTAGGAAATTAACAATCAGGTTGCTTCCATCGATACTCAGGGCTGTCTTGGAATATTCGATTTTTTCCCAGTTGGATGGATATTGTATTGCTATTCCATATATTGGATTTTTATATATCATAAAATAATTTCTCAAAGATGGAATTTGCATATGGTATTGTTGAATAGCAGCACGAGAAAAAAGAGGTGTTACTTCGGTAGTCGTAGTTATTTTCTGTGCTTTTGCTTGTTGAACAGAATTAAAAGATGAAGATGATGACAAAGAACAACAAGTAGAAGAAGAACAAAAAAATATCAATAATGTTATTCCAATTAAATGATACCGCAAAAACGTACTATCAGTTTTCTTATTTTTCTTCTTTAACATAAATACGAAATTATTCTTGGTATAATATATATTAATTAATTAAGTAATTAATAGTCAATGCCAATATATCAATAATATGAGTATATTATAGTGCAAACAAGGTTGTATGAATAAATCTTTGAAATTATTTGTGTATTTATAACAACTCAGTAATGAGAGAAGTTTTTGAGTTAAGCTTAAATTTCAGTATCCTATCTCCATTGCGATGGTAAAAGTATTTTTAACTTATGACAATTTCAAGGGCTTATACTATATGACAAGCCTCATATACAGAACAGGTAGATAATAAATGATGATATATTATTATATGACAGCAGTATTTATTCTAACAATCTTACTTCTCATTCTTATGCCTGTGTACTTTTTTGACCAAGTAGGGGCACAACTCATCTCGCCAAACACAAGTGCATCATCTCCACCTTCTAACACCGGAGCAAGAGTAACACCATCATCTCCACCTTCTAACACCGGAGCAAGAGTAACACCATCATCTCCACCTTCTAACACAGGGACGAGTGTAACATCATCATCGCTGCCTTCCGGTACACTAGCTCCATCTATTCAATTAAAAAGCAGTATCTTTGAAGATCTTGCAAAATGTATGTCAGCACGAACTTGCCGCCCAACAATGGGATCGGTAGGCGACGACCGCATACTGGGTGGTAATGGTAGCAATGTTATCATGGGCTTGGAAGGCAATGATATCATACGTGGAGGATCTGGTGACAATATAATTATTGGAGGACCAGGCGATAATCAATTGTATGGAGGTGAAGGAAACAACATCATTCTTGCCAGTGGAACAGGAACCAATCAGATTTATGGTGGAAGCGGAAATAATATACTAATTGCAGGGCAAGGTAGCACTCTTCTTGTAGCCGGAAAAGGAAATGATAAATTATATGGTGGAGGTGGAAATAATGTATTTATCGGCGGTTCAGGTGCTGACTATTTTGCATGTGGAAGCGCCGGTCCAACTGGAGGTACTAGCAAAAGCGTAGTATTGAATTTTAATGCAACAAAAGGTGATGATACGGATGGTAGCTGTGGTGTAGTTCTGGGCCAATAGCAATAATAATGTTAACTAAACTAAACTTTTTCTTCTAACATCGAAATGGAGAGGCTAATCTTTTAGGACTGTGTTTGGAATATTGACACATAATCCGATAGGGTTGAAATTACAAGTAGATCAAATAATAATTCCTCTGTGACTGTTTCTCTATATATTGATAAATACAAATGTCGAATATTCTATCAGTATAATGAAGCCTATCTCATGATATTATCTTCTTGCTCCTCTTCAAGTTCTTGTAGTTACTTTGTTATTATATACTTGTATATAGTTTTATACAAACGATTAGTCATTTTATATTATGCTGAAAAATATTAAGTTTGCATGAAACAGTCTAGAACTCTAAGAAAGAAGTAGTAAAAGACATATGGCTTATAACGCAGTAGAAAAGCATCAAACATTTATCTCATTAGGTTAATGAGAGATTTGGCATGTGATCTTGAATATGCAAGACAAGAATCAAGTTTGAGGAATTCATTACCTAGGATGTTCAATCACAGTCATTTGTTACAGTTCTATGATACCCTGAACGAACTTAACATTTTGTATATTATGGGTAAATATTGTGGGTATTTTGAAGCCTCTGCGTTATATGTTAGCAAGTAAGTATTATCTCCTATACTAGTCCAAACTTGCATTACCTTGAGCTTGATTGAGCTGGAGCTAGTTAGATCTCTATTAAGATACATTCTTTCGGTATTTGTATATTCTAATTTAGAAGCGGGATGACCCCCAAGATTAATCTTGGTAGTGGTGGCATTCTGGGGTATGATGTTCTTCGAATCAGATTGATTTGATATTTGTATATTAAGTGAGCCTCGCCACTGATCTGAGGGATCCAAAGGTGCAAGAAAGCTTGCAATTATTCTATGGCCTTTGCCATAATTCATTGCTCCTGAAGGATATTCTATCTTTTGCCAATTAGAAGGATACATTAAGCTTATTCCATCAGCATTATCTTCATAGGTCAAGTAAGAAGAGCTATTGGTATTACCATTGCTATTATTGTTGTTGTTAGTAGCAGTAGTAGTAGTATTCTGATCATTTAGAACGCTATTATCATTTAAAGACGAAGGAGTAAGAGACACTGGTGTTGATACTATCATTTCCTTCTTTGCATTTGCCTGTATATGAATAGCATTATCACTAACAACTATTATTACTGCTAACAAAAAGAATGATAAAATGACAGCTCCAATTACTATTGATGATAATCTTTGCCTATACTTGATTATGAACATTGGATGTTATATCAGCGCTCTACATCGCAGCTATTAAACCTTGACTTGATATTTAAAATGTTTACAAATTCAAATATATTCATTCAACAAATTTCCTTACTATTCTAGGGGAGCTTGCCCATGCTAATAGGATAATAATAATAAACTGCCTATTAAACAAATACAAGTGATTTTTCATTCTAGTGGCCACCGCTGAGTTTATAGTAATAATATATTGCGATAGGGCGTTGAGATAATCATCTAATCTTCTAGGAAAGGGTCTTCGCCCATAGCTTTACTTGCTTGTAATTTGTGGAGCTTTGATCTTGATCTTCTCCTCCTGATATAAAAAGCAGCTATCACTATAGCAGCAACTATAGCCGCTATTATGATGATTCCAATGATGCTATTACTAGTGCCTCCTCTTTCCCCACCGCCCAAAATTGCTCCAAACAGACCAAGGCCGCCTCCTCTTCCTGCTCCATTTTCTCCATCTGCGAACTGTGATGCAGCTTGGAAGCTGACTGTCTGATTATTATCAATAAACTGATGTCGGAATTTCAAATCATCACTATATTCGAATTTCAAAATTACAGGATAGACACCGGAAGGGGCTCTTATTATTGTGCTATTGTCTGAGACAAGTGGAATGCTAAATGGTAAAGGAGAATCCACTGACAGATCTCCTAGGTATTGACGAGGAGGCGCGACTGTCATAAAGTCCGCCAATGACCTTTTCTGCTGGTCCTTTATGATTTCTACAGTAGTAAATAATCCAACCGTATTTCCTTCATTCAATATATTTCCAACAAGGTTTGGGATGTTGCCTATATTGTTAATACGTACATCGTACACCCGTAGTTTAATATCACCGGTAATATATGCTCCAAGGTTAAGAGAATCTGTCTTTGACTGTCCGGCTGATACATATTGTACTGTTAATGTAAATAGAGTGGGTTGACCTATTAGATTAGAGGATGCGAAGACTTTTGTTGACAAATCCAACTTGGACTGAGGTAGCATAGATTGTACGGTCCATCTGGAATCCCCAAGAATCTTCATAGAATCAGACTCTGAATTAAGAGAAGCCACGACATTAGTTATTGATTTTTTATCATTATTTTCAAGTGTAAACCCCATATCCTGTATTTTCCCTGCTGTCAAAATCAATGCATTTCCTTTATTGGTTGTAAGATTTAAAACAGATTGCGGCGGATTTGGTGCTATTACCAGTCCTACCTGTGCATTTGTAGTCTTCTGGTTACCGTATGCATCACCATAAGATATCTGCAGATTCAGATTTTGTGCGGTTTCACCAGCCGAACTGATAGGATATACTGTAGGAGTTATTTGTACAGAGTCGTTCACTGGTATTTTGCCCACTGTATACGTTTGAGATGCTAAATTTATTGTTGGAATAGATAACGGAGGTTGTGTTTGTTGTTGTTGTTGTACAGCAGTAGTTGCATTGCTATTAGTGTTGCCAGCGACAGTATTGCTGGTGCTGGTAATGCCGCTATTACCACTACTACCACCATTGATATTATTCCCTGTTACACCTGTTACTGTAACAACTGCTGCTGTCGCATTTGCGCTTCCCTTATTTTGAATATTGACCTTTAATAGATTAGGGCTGCCTGGGATTAACTCCTTATTCTCTGATACTGTATCTAAAACTACCCTTCCAGGAAGCCTAAAGGGAACGGCAATTGTTGTCATAAGTTGTCCCATTTGGAGTATCTTGCTATACTTTAGATTGAGTGAAGTAGAATGTCCACCTAATTTAGCCTGGTTTAAAACATCGATGTCAAAATATAGGACAAATGTACTTCCTGCTTTAACTACAGAATAAAAACTCGCTACAGACTGAGAAGTTCCATTGTTCTTTCCTGCGATTGGTTTGAAACCAACTGGAAGGTCTAGGTAGCCAGTGACTCCCGTAATATCTGATCTTCCACTATTAACCAATACTATTGCTAAAGTAGATGTACCGTCACCAGGACCAACTTCTTTCCTGACCACATTATTATTAGACACTGATGCATTAGCGCTTAAATTGTCAGTCCAGTAGGAGTCTAAGAAACCGGGTGGCCTGTCAGTATTTGGACCATTATCTGGAAATACAGCATTAATATTGTTATTTGCTAACTGTGCGTATGCAATAAAATCACTCCTAGTTGTATTTATACTAGCTAAGGATGAAAAAAAAATCAATCCTGAAATTATTATTACTACTATCGCGGTTTTATGATGTAAATAATAATGATTACGATGATTATGCAGCAAGGATCGATTTTTTCTGGTACCACTATTTTCATGTTGATGACCTACTGGCATTTCCTGGATTAATGATATCGTCTAATTTGTAACCTCTTTCTCGACTCTTCCATCTCTAATGTATATAGACCTATCCGTCTTTTCTGCAAGTTCATCGTTATGAGTAACCATTAATATTGTTCTTCTAAATTTCTTAGAAAGCAATTTGAGTAAGTCAAAAACCTCATTACCTGTCTTTGTATCAAGGTTGCCTGTGGGTTCGTCAGCAAGAATTATAGTGGGGTTATTCATAAGTGCCCTTGCTATCGCGACCCTTTGTTGCTGTCCTCCACTTAAACTTGGCGGTTTGAACTTAGCTTTATCTTTAATGCCCAGAACGTCTAAAATCTTTAAACAACGGTTAGTTCTCTCTTTACTATTGCCCCCAGTACAAGAGATTATGCTAGGAATCTCCACATTTTTTTGAACTGTAGTCCTATTAATCAAATTAAAAGTCTGGAAAATGAAACCTATCATGTTATTTCTTATACTTGCTATTTCATTATCTTTTAATGAGAAGATATCTACGTCGCCAATGAAAACTTTACCAAAAGTAGGCCTGTCTAGTGCTCCTATTATATTTAACAATGTTGATTTTCCACTTCCAGATGGCCCTATAATCGATACAAATTCGCCTTTGTTTATCGTAAAGTTGATCTTTTTAAGAGCTACTACTCTACCTGCTGCAGATTCAAATACTTTGGAAAGGCTTTGTACCTTCATGGCAGACGAAGAGCCACTAGAAGGATCACGTTGATGATTATGATTTGAAATCACATTATTTTGCCTGCGATTGTAATCAATAGCCATATCTGCACAATCCTAGTTACTTTCATCTTGGATAATTCATAAAGTGTCATAAAAATCATACGTTACATTTGAAACTGAAGAAGAAGAAGAACAATAATAATGATGATGTTTCATAACTTATAGAACTTTTGGCAGCGTTTCAAACTAATTAGATCTGATTGGAAGCTAACTTAGACTGATTATATTATACTATCAGTAGATTATTGTCATCCGGAACCCCATCGGAAGTTAGCATCCACACATAATTACTTTCATACCTATTCTCGCTTTGAAGGTTATATGATATTTTATTTTATTTTATTTTATTTTATTATTATTGTTATTAGTAACCATTTGTTTTGTATACTGCTAATTTACATTTTTAATCTAAAGATGAATTTAATTGAATTGATCTGCTTTTTTTATTTTGTTCACTGTGATCTCAAAGCTGTTATAGGGAGTAATCTAGATGCTTTTAATGCAGGAAATGCGCCTGCAGCTATACTAAGGCTAACAGAAATCAGCCATACTCTGAACATATCACTTCCAAGAAAGATTGGAGGATTATACTGTCCGCTACCTGGGCGTATGCCAGCACTTAGAGCGTAACCAAAGCCAATTCCTGATAGCATTCCTAGTGTTGCTCCAAAAATTCCAATCAATAACGCTTCAACTAGAAAAAGAGCCAAGATATCACTATTCTGTGCACCTATAGCCTTTAAAGTACCAATCTCACGTGTTCTTTCTATAACAGCAGTATAAAGTGTTGTAATGATTCCGACTGCACCTACAATTAATGAAACTACGGCGATACTTGAAAGAAATGCATTTATTCCGCCAGTAAATTGCTGTATAGTTTTCAAAATAGCTCTCACAGTATTAATCCCTATATTATTGCCATATAGGTTTCTTATCTCCTGCTGTACAACATCTACAGCGTCACTTGATTGTGCAACTACAAAAAGCGAATCAAATTTGCCAGACTTTTGGAGAAGTGAATTTCCAGCTTGTGGGTTGATGACAATACCATTATCTATAGTCGGGTTACCTGTTTCTTTCATAATACCTGTGATAATAAAATTCTTTGACTCTTCTTTCTGTATGCCAGTATCGGCATCTACAAAAGAATATGTGACTTTAACGCTTTGGCCTAAAACCAAAAATGGATTCGCATCACCAGGTGGATGGGCAGTATTTTGAGCTACAATCATCGAAGAGGGATTGTTTGGCTGTACTGTAGATCCGCTTGTAAACTCCAGTGTTGGGGCAATGAGTAAAACTTTCTGCGGATCAAAAGCCACCACTGGAGCGGTTTTGGATTCACTTTGGGATTGTAATGTTACTGATCCTCTGTATGCGGGGATCACATCACTAACAAAAGGAAGTGAGTGTATTCTATTTTCGACTGCAGAATTCAAAGTAATTTTTGGTGGTGACGCACCTCCGCCTCCTACACTGGGACCACCACCTCCACCGCCCTGTGCCTGTTGGGAGCTAGATATGAAAAGTATATTGGGTGCTAAATTGCTAACTTGTCTATTAAATGAGAAAGTAAAAGATGCACCAATACCACCTACCGCAACCAAAAGAGCACTGCCTGACATTACCATTAAGATTGTTAATATTGTTCTAAGTTTTCTATCCCTTAGAGATGCAAAGGAAAATACAAAAATTTCTTTGATATTCACTCCCTTTCATATCCTCGTTTTACTTTATTTATTATATATCTTCTTTTAAACTAGATATATTATATGTGTATCCTTACCGTGGCAATATGATAAAATATGTGGAAAATATTCAACATTTTTGCCGCTGCTTGCTTTGACAAGGTCGGTTGGTTGGACCTCAAATTAGAGCTCATTTTTCTTCTAAAATAAAAAGTTATTTTAAGGCTTTTCAAAACGATTTGCAGAAATATTTCAATAAAATTGCAAAGGTTGCCGATCTAGCATTTGGCGCAGAACCTATATGGAAAGAAGGAGAACGAGGGGAAATAAATACTGTTACCCAGTATGTACTTATATATATATGTATGTATACGTCGTAAAGTGCAAGATACTTACTAGTCTTTTATATGATAAAAGTTTAATAATGAAGTTGCAAGAAGTTTTTATAAAGCGATCTACAACTTTACTTTATATTAATGAGAACAGCCGGTATCCTTCTATTACTATTAATTGCACTTTCTATGACAACAGTTCTACTTTCGAGTTTGATAACAATACCCTCTGCCGACGCACGCAACAATAAACATCTGAAAGGCAGGTCAATACCTATTCCAGATGATCCAATTACGCCGCCAAATCAAAATCCAGTTACGTCTCTTTCGAGAAGTGATATTGCCTCAGGGCTTAACCTTCCTAAAAATTTAATAGCACCAGCATGCCCGGGCGCAGGTGCCACCACCCCTGGTGCTGGCTGTCAACCCATTGTAGGCACTAGTCGGCCAGATATCATATTCGCAGCAGAGGTTCCAAATTCTATTGTTTATGGTCTTGAGGATAATGATGTTATACAATGTGGAACAGGCGATTGTATAGTATATGGTGGGCCTGGTGACAATGTGATGATGTCTTCTAGCTCTGCTACTGCCAAGCTTTTTGGAGGCTCAGGAAGTAATGTGTTCATAGGCGCAGATGGTAATACTCTTATGGTGGGAGGAAAAGGAGACGACCAGTTTTATGCTGGAAGTGGCAATGATATGCTAATAGGTGGGGGTGGAACTAATTACTTTGACTGTGGTCCTAATGGCAATGCGGTAATACTAGATTTTGATCCCAAGAACGGTGATACAAAGGCGCCTAACTGTAAGTTCACTATTTCCTCGAATACTAATGTAGTACCACTTCCTCCTTAATACGATGTGAACGTGCGTACAAGTCAAGAGTAGCGGCATTTTATTCTATTTGTTATTTGGCTTCCGGTAGAGATGTTATTTTACAATTTGCTAGCCAATCTGGTGTGACTGATTGATATAGCTGATCGGGATGATAAAGCGTAGCACTCTAAAGCCAATAGTGAAAAGATAACTGCGCTTATTTATTGAAGCAGGTCTCGACCTCAGCAGCCTGCTATTGACCTATTTTATAAATAACTAGTAGAAAGCTAAAGTGCAAAATATTGCCATTAATATGATCCATATACTCAATAGGAATTCTTCACCATCTTGTATGCACTTATTATTATTACATATGCCAAAATGCCATTGGCTATAGATTGGTTATTACATTATTTGAGCTCTCTGATAAGTCAGAAGCGGTGTTCTTTATAATAATTTATATCTTAATTTTGTAATTGTGTAGTGTCAATTGTCTTCTCTACAATCTTTTCTTATTCTTGCCCTTTATTGTATCGCTTGATTAAGATACCTACAGAGTTATTGAGAAATATATCGGTATTTAGTTTTCCATTTCTACAGACCAACTATCTATGTTTTTTTAGGAACATATACGGTACATAATACTAAGATGACTATTTTATAGATTAATAACACGTTTATTGATAATATCTTCATTACTATGGAAAAGTCTATTCTAGTTAAGATATTGCTCGTTGTCGGATTTATACTTATAATAGCGGGAATGATATTCGTGGCACAAAGTAATTCAATGATAGGACCGCAGTCTTCGTTTATGTATAGCAACCCTCAGTGGACAGTAAATGGATTCACTATTTCTGCAGCTGGGTTAATCATCTTGGTTTGTGGCTTGGTAATTCATTTTGTAAAAATAAATAAATAAATGATTTCTATGGAATTAATTATTATCAAATTATAATAATTAAAAGA
>Ga0157286_10000047_pt1 | contig 10502 bp, 11 predicted proteins | sample NitcycUS089202R1_FD_108706 | JGI IMG/M metagenome (GOLD analysis project Ga0157286, IMG submission 108706) | Soil microbial communities from Arlington Agricultural Research Station in Wisconsin, USA - Nitrogen cycling UWRJ-S089-202R-1 | ecosystem: Environmental > Terrestrial > Soil >... | reverse complement strand
TATTCTTTCCAAGATCTATTGTCTGTGTTTGGTAAATATTAGATCCATGTATGTTAGGTTGTTCCTCTCCTTGTTTCTGCAGTTGTGATTGGTTTTGTGCTAGGACGCTATGTGGTATCAGAAACGATAATGATAGTAATGATGATAATGATAATGTCAATACTGCTAAGAGAAGAAATGATGAGTGAATTGGTAAATGAAGTATTGCTTTTACATTATTTGTTAATGCCCGGATCTTATTAATTTCATTCATGTTGATCACGGTATAGAGTTGAATAGAAATAATAAAGATTTTAGATCATTATTAGGATATTTTCTTTATAACGATAGCAAATCTTTTCTAAAATTACTCCTGGTCAGTTCTCACTTAAATTATTGTAGAAAAGTTCAATAGAATATGGCTTAATAATCCGTTCTAGAACTCATTTCATGTTTCAACTTCTCTAGAATTGTTGCATTCGCTAGCCTACGACATCGGTTATCTCCATTCCTCATTGATGTTGACTACAAGAATGAAAGTATGATATGGTTCAGACACTCTTGGCATTAATGGAACCTGCTGTTGCTCAAGACAAAGGAGCACTGGTACTATATGACTCATTTGACCACCCATATGACCATCTATTTGACCTATTTGACCAAAATGTATTAGTTACAGATTATATAGAATAATGTTATATAATACCTGATTCTCAAATCTCTAGTATTACAGCAATGGTTCAAGGAAGCCCACGGAACGCTATTGCTTCTGCAAACAGCCTTAGCTCAGGAGCAGCTAGGAACATTGTTATTGAGTGGAGACACAACTTGATTTGCCGCTGATGATGAACTAAGGGAATTTTAAAAAAGATTTCTAATGCTCATGGTAAGACTGATTAATAAGGTAGGGGTGATAACAAGAGTAACGGTTGGGAAAATATTGTTATGAACGCGTATAATGGTGATAGAACGAGCTTAAAGGGGCCCAGAGAAATAATTATTTTTGTAGCTGTTGCTGTTTTTGCGATATCTCTTTATGCTATTTGGTCACCTATGATTTTTTTCCCAAACGCTTATGCATATAATAATCCAGTAAAGATGACAGAACAGAAGAGCTTTGTAGATTCTAGTGGCAATTTGAATATTATAGGCGTAGTGAATAACGTTGGCAGGATCCCAGTGGGAGTAACAATTGGATTGAATACGACAACAAGTATTGATGGTTCAAAAGCGGGAAATACGACAGCTTTTATCAAACAACCCATTTATGGTAGAATCATCTATCCTTTTACTGGTGCACCATTTAAATTTGTAATTACACCTAATCAAGTAGCTACAAGCAAGGCATTTATTGTCAATGTAAAGCAAATTTCAGTGCCAAATTGGAACGTTTTATCGCTAAATTACTCCAATATGCCGGTAGGAAAAGACGGGGCGCTTGTTGGAGTGGCTAAGAATATAGGTTCATTCGACTTACATGATGTTAGTGTATATGCCTCTGCACACAGTCGTAATGGGACACAAATTGATTCTGTAAAGAGCAATGTAATTCCAGTCATAAAGCCTGGCCAACAAACAGCATTCAGTGCTAAACCTGACCCTGCTGTAAGGTCAAGTGTATTCTATTATAGTTGTGCTGGTATGGATCTGGATGCTCCAATAACTACCCTTGACATAGGAAAAGGTCAATTCATTCCATATGACTTACGTGCTCTAGCACGTGTTAGTGACTTAAAGTATGATAATGCTGTTGATAGCATTAGGTTTGCAATAAAATATTATAGCAATATTGGTGGACCCGTCAGTCTAAAGATACCCCAGACTTCAGAAAAACAATCTGTATCTGTTATAATGGATGGAACCTTGTATAAGAAGGCGTCAGTCAAAATGAATGGAAAAACAGTAATTATAGACTTTTTCGTGCCACCTGAAGATCATAATATTCAGATTAAAGGAGTTAGGGGGCCTGAACAGCTCAATACCACTTGATTTTTTCATTCAAAACTGAAAAACAAAAATGAAAAGGGAGAGACCAGTTGTTCTTAACAACAACTCAGTCTATTGTATACCTTCGACTGGCTCGTATTATGACGCTGCTTGTACGGGGCTTTTAATGACTGGTTACCAGCCTTCACATGCCAGGTATTCCAGTTGCTGAGCCACCGCCACCTTCAGCTGCAGTTGGTGCTGCTGCTGTTTCGTTGCTACTAGCACCACCGCCACCAGCTGCTGCTGTTTGGTTGCTACCAGACGTCGCTGGCGGCATTCCACTAGCCGGTGGAGCTACAATGGAGCTACCCTTTGGAGGTACCCATGTACCGGCAGGATGGTCAGTTGCGGTTGAGTTATCCACTGCTAATACAGCGAATGCTCCGCCTTTCACTACACCTGCCAAGGAATGGGTCACACCCACATAGAGGCCAGGCGATGGAAATACAGATTCGATTACTGATGCTGATCCTGGTGGAATAGTCCATGTTTCATCATTCTGATCCACAGTACCGAAGTTACCACCCACCGAACCGTCACGTACGGTAATTATTCCGCCAATGATATGGAATGAAAGAAAATCATTGGGACCTCCATTGACAATATACCATCTAGTTAGTTCGCCAGGCTTGACTTTGAATACTTCTGCATTCTTATTAAGCTCTAATTTAACAACTTGCCCAATTGCTGGTGCATATTTGAACGCCATACCATTGGTTAGCTCCAAATCTGCTTGGTCAGTCGCGAATTTGGCTATATCAAATGAACCTGTTCCATTAACGGCTTGGAACAATCCTTTGTCTTTAGTATTGTAAATTTCACCAAATGCTACATAGAACTCCTTTGCTTGTTGCTCGTTTGTTGGATGTACTACAATACCACCATACATGCCATTAGCAATATGTTCCCATATCCCATTAAGAGCGTCAGCGCTGCAATGATAGAAGAACACTCCTGAATAAACACCCTGCAGTGTCCATGTCTTTGATTCACCTGGTTTTACTGGACCTGAATTTGCCTTGTCAGCACCAAATCCTGCATGGAAGTCCATGCTGTGGACCAATTTGCCATCATTTCTTAGAGTAACTTCTAGTGTGTCTCCCTGGTCAATTGCAATGACCGGGCCTGGAATGGTGCCATTAAAGACCATCGCATTATATTTTACGCCACCGGGATGAAGTGCATTATCTGGGGCTACCTGTACCTCTTTTTCACTTGCTACTAATAGAACCTTTTTAGTTTTTCCTGTAGACGCTTGTGCTTGTGCCTGCTGTGCAAACTTTCCTGTTAAAACAGGACTAAAAATAAGCCCTGCAAGAAGAACGCCTATCACTACGCCTACAATGACGACCTTGTTCATTGAGACAAAGGGAAGTAGATTTGACTATTAAAAACTTTCTATGTTATATTATTACTATGTCATAGCGTTGATTACTTATATTACATCTTTCACATATCATATATAACAGATATTGTGATTAACTCCTAATATGCGTGATAATCTATCTTATGTTGTTTTAGTTTTTTTAATGTCGCAAATCGAGTAAAGCATTTTTCGCAAGTCCACCTGTTTTCTTTTGCTTGCTCGTATCTGACGAATGTTTGTGATCCTGTTTCATACAGCCCTGTTTTATTGTTATACCTCACACGGGTATGATTAACTTTATACTTTAGCTTCATATTGCCTTTCAAATGTTTGCCGGCTATACTAGCAAACAGTAAGGTTAAAAGATAAGAACTTAATTTCATGCTTTAACTTTGTTAAAAATATTTTCACAAACATATATTTCAAGAAAATCTGAAATATAATATTGAGGCAGGAACGTTTCGCTTACATAGAATAAACAACCTGTACGATGGGTTCTCAAAGATCTAATGATGTATATTCCGTTAGTACTATTGCGTGCACGTGAGCTTGTAAAATAATAATGATTGCCATTATTATCAAATATTCAAAGAGATTCTTGGGATCCTGGTCTTTTAGCTAGTGTTAGGTTAACTCTTTGACTATGACCGTCTCTAAAAACGTATAGACTCACACTCCGACTGATTTCGTTGACTCAATATAAATTGCAATATCAATCACATCCCCTCCAAGGGCTATTTGTCTACCGCCAATATTGGTCACTTTATAACCACCATGTAGTCCTGCTTTCTGAGCTGGGCTACCAGCAACAGTGTCTAGCACGAGAAACCCTGTAGGCTGATTTAGTCCAATAGCAACTGCAATTTCTGAATTGATGTTAATTCCAGAAAGCCCAATCCAAGGATGACTGAATGAACCTCGACTTATCAATGACGGTACGACTTAGCTTATTGTGTTCGATGGGACAGCAAACCTGTTGAAGAAAAAATTGCTGAGTTTATTCCGATAACTTCACCTGCCATATCTAGTAATAGTCCACCAGAATCTCCAGGATTAATTGGTGCGTCTATTTGGATTATACTAGGAATTGAATAGGAATTGATAAGCTAGTTTTGGACTAGAAGGAAGAACTCGACCAAGTCCGCTAATAATGCCTTCTGTCATGGAACCCGATAGACCAAACGGCCGCTACATCTACGCTTGCGGAGGCCCCCAATGGCAACGGTAGGAGTGTATTTTTCGGGAGGTCTTGTACGTATAGTACTGCAATGTCTGTAACCTCGATGTTTTTGCTATCGGCAACAACATGAGAATTTGTGATAATATGACTGGTTATTTGGACGACAGATTTATCGTGAACAATTGAGTCAAACTCAAATCTCTTGTGCCATTGGATATCGATCTGCCTAGTTGGCCAATCTTAAATGCCTCACTATTCAAAGCGAAATCTTGATTGTCATTGAAATAAGTGCTACTTTCAAACAATGATAACAACTTGTCAAATATTGAAAGGCTTTGATCATTGAATTGTATGTAAAACAATGAGGCTACAGCCATAATAACAACAACTAGCGCAATAGTGACAACACTCTTTATCAACATTAGCTTTTATGGCCAAATTATACTTAGCTCTTGATGTTAATTAATTATGAATGAATTAGTTTTATTCTCTGCAGTTCCTCGCCTTTGCTTATTTGATAATAATAATAATGATAACGATGCATTATCTAATTGTAAAATCACTCTAGATATCATTACACTCTTAAACCCAGACGAACAGAGTGTAATTTGCTTTGATATTAAGTACGATGCTCATAGGCGCAAATCAAGAGCTGGCCTGTGGCCTTACAATGGATGAGGAAATAGCATGATCGTCGATCATAGCGGCCACACCTATACTCATATTGATAATTTTGATCCGCAATCCTGCAACTTCATTATCTGACAAGTTATACCTCCCAGACAAGATTCCTCTTATCTTAGATTCAGGATCGAATATTTCGTTCATTTGTGATTGCACTGTAATATCCAGCGGTTTCATCAGCAATGACTTTGGAATCTTCGATGATGTGTCGTTAAGGATAAAAAATCCAATTTCTTTAACCAAGATCTCGCGAGGCAGAAACTCAAGTGCATTTGCAGTATAGAATATATGTACGTCTAGAAAATTATTGATGTCATCCACGGTTACTGGCGACGATGATATGACAGTACCTCCTCCGCTAGATGGTAAAGAACCTAGAATTCCACCGTTCACGTCAAGGCGGATTATTACAAAACCCTCTATCAACCCTTTTGAGTTATTTCCCATACCTAGGAATTGACGTATATCTTTGCATACTACACCAGTCGATGTTTGTGGTTGTATAGTCTTTACTATTGCATTGGAGTTTGCACCTCCATTAACTATGACATTCAATAAAATATTGATAGAATATTCTTGTCTGTTAAAAATACTAATGTCTGTATCATAATGGCCAGGTCTGAGCGGACCCTCATTTCCAATTATTGATCCGCATTCGAATTTTGCTGTATAAGTAATACTTTTAATTTGTGAATTATTATTCTGCTGCTGACTTAGAGCATTATTATTAGTAAATGTTGCACCTGCAGAACTTTGATTCGCGCTGATTTGGATAACCTTGGACAGTTTGTCTACTATGTATCCTTCTGGAGCCTTTAATTCTGTTACCATGTAATTTCCGCCATGTAATCGAGATATAGAAATAATTCCTCTTGTTACTCTGTTTGTATCTTCTGGTCCATCATCTGTTATAGTAAAGTTTCCTGAGCTGCTGGTAGCAGGATAAGAAGAGATAGAATAGGTAGCACCAGGAAGGGAGGAACCATTATTGCTGACAGTTACAATCGTAAGTGTGCCATTAGCATTATTCATGGAAGATAACTTTATATCACGACCATCCAAAGCATTCGCAATTTGGCCGATGAATAAAGATGATGAAAAAGAAGAAGAATAAGACGATGACGATGACAACGAATCAGCAATGAACCCTGATACGTGTTGCATAGATTGCATAATGAAAAAAGCTAATAGTAAAACAATGACTGAAATAATAATACTATCTGGCTTGCACTTTGACGACATCAGTATGTTTTTGATTTTACTTGATTAATTTATATCATTGCAGACATTAAGGAATAAATAACAGAATGGAACTACGGCATATACCTGACTCATGCTAAGTAGGAATATTTTACCCTGTTGTTTTGCCATATTCATTGTTTTCCAGCTGCTACTTTCCTCTACTACACATTACAATTTTTCCCAAAAAGCGTATGCAGACGGTCTAACCCAAGAAAACTTACCTCCTGCAAGCGTCGGAAATAGAAAAGCAAGTCTTTTTGTTAAAGTTAGCCCGCCAATTTTGACTACTGATAGTAGACAGGATGCATACATGCAATTTAGATTGTTTGATGCAAACAATAACCAGACTATTCAGCATGTTACATATGAGATTACAGTTAACAAAGGAACGCTCTTATCATTCTCCTCTTCTTCCTCTTCATCTTCACCATCCTCATCTTCATCTGGTCAGAAGCCACTTTTACGAGACTTTTTCCATGCTCATAATGGGTTACTGACGCTGAAAGTTCAACCTTCTAACGGTACTCTTACTGTATACGGTGAGCAGGACCCATTCCAAAATGCTTGGGTGGCTGACCCTGGTGGAACAATAAATGTTAAAGGTCCCGTACTCTTAGAAGGTGGACTATATCACTTTCACATTGAAATTTTTTCTATTGATAATGATAGAAATATATTCCTACCCCAAAATGCTCCAAAGTTCGATTCATATCTTAGTGTAGGTGATGTTTATCGTAATAAATGGAATTATCAAAATCAGGTTTATAATACCACTCTTATATCATATTATGATAAAATAAACAACCTAAATTTTGATCCATCGAAGAAATCATTTTCTTGGGCAATGCCATTTAATTGGAATCTAAGCCGTATCCAGCAACAGCCAATTTTTGTTCATGAGGAGATGAGACTTCCCAAGTCTTGGAAAGGATTTGGAGACTCACCTAGATTTAATGCAACAGTTAATGGTCAAACATTATCCGGTCGTTCAGTAGCGATTGATCCTTTTTCTTTTCCTGATACAATGGTTGTACATTATCTTATAAACAAAAATGATGTTATAAAACTCGCACAACAACAGCAACAAGGGCAACAACAAGCAGCTAATAATAATGATGTAATGCGATTTACATTATTAACACCTAGTGCTAGTGCTCAACAACAGCAGCAAATTGCAACATCTTCGGACCTAGTTACAAATACAGGTGGCATTCATGCTGCAGTTTCATGGTCTCCAAATCCACTTAAACCAAAAACACAATCGAATGTAAACATCTCATTTTATGATCCTGTTACCTCAAATCCATTATCAGCTAACGATGTAAAATATGATATGGTGTTACTAGATAAAAATGGCCACACTGTGACAACTAAACAAAATCTAGTAGCGAAAAATGCGACTGATACTCAAATAGTTACTTTTCCATCTAATGATATTTACCAAATACAGCTGGAGATTAAAGAATTGCTCAAGGCAGGCCAGACACCTGATCTTTCACGGAATGGCTTAGCAAGAGGGTATGTCGTCGTTCCAGAATTTCCCAACGGCGTAGCCATTTTATTGATAGCATCCATCTTTACAGCAGTATTGATCGTCCAGCGGAAACTGCTATTCTATGGGAAGTAAATGCGCCACGTATAGTCTACAAGAATGTTTGTACGCATACATCTGCTACCAACTGAACCATGCAGAGGCACTAGACTAGTTCTAATGATTAGTTTAACAAGTAGAGGAGCATATCTGGAAAAAACTAAGCTACACACATACACCCATAGAGATGACTTATTTCATGAACCTTTTTCATACAGGGCTCAATTGCACTAGTTTTATATATTTTAACATACCCTTTAGTACGAATGGTACACTGGAGAGATATAGCATACACTTGTAGCAAATTTTTAATATACCAAATTGATGTTGATGATAGACTATGGGCGAAACGGTCGAGTTAGAGAATTTTGATATAAATTTCTCGTTTAGATGTCCAAAGTGCGACTACGCAAACGAAGAAGTTTCAGCCGGCGATCTGTCCAGTGGTAATTCTGAATGTGGAATGTGTGAAACTACCTTTAAGGTAGAAGGATTAGATGCCATAAAAATTTCCGCAACCTTAGACTAGTTGAGTAAAATGCACAGATATTGTTTATGGACATTCTATTTTATTTGCATGCTCCAATAGAACCTGATCTAAAACTAAGATATATATCAATAAGAGTTTAATATCAATTATGGATCGAACTGATCACTTATGATGCTACCGAGTAGAACCGTAATTGAGGGCCCATCCAGGGCTCCTCACAGAGCCATGTTCAAGGCAATGGGACTTAAAGACGATGATCTGGAAAGGCCACTAGTCGGAGTCTCTTCTACATGCAATGAAGCCACCCCATGCAATCTACACCTTGGTAAGCTTGCACAGAAGGCTAAAGAAGGAGTAAAGGATTCAGGCTGTACTGCAAGAGAATTTACCGCCATTGCTGTATCAGATGCGATCGCCATGGGTCATGAAGGTATGAAAGCATCGTTGGTGAGCAGGGAGATCATAGCTGATTCAATTGAAATAATGATGAGAGCTCATCAGTACGATGCTCTAGTTGGAATCTCTGGCTGTGACAAAAGTTTGCCTGGAAGTTTGATGGCTATGGCTCGAATTAACTTACCTAGTATATTTGTATACGGTGGTACAATTATGCCAGGAAATTGGAATGGCAAGGATGTAACTATCCAAGATGTCTACGAGGCCGTTGGTACCTATGATACAGGTAAAATGGCTCTGGAAGAATTAGTTAGCTTAGAAAATGTGGCATGTCCATCTGCTGGCTCATGTGCTGGGATGTATACTGCCAACACTATGGCTTCTATAAGCGAGGCAATAGGAATGTCGTTGCCAGGAAGTGCTTCGCCGCCGGCTGAAAGTGACAAGAGATATGGAATATGTTATGACACCGGAAAAGCAATTTCAAATCTAATAGAAAATAATATTCGTCCAAAAGACATAATGACTTTTGAAGCCTTTGAAAATGCAATTGCGATGGCAAACGCAATCGGAGGTTCAACTAATTCAGTACTGCATCTGCTGGCTATCGCAAGAGAAGTAGGTATCAAAATAGAAATGAACGATTTTGAAAGGATCCGCAGACGGATTCCACATATTGCCAATATGAGACCAGGTGGGCTTTATGTTATGCTAGACCTAGACAAAGTCGGAGGTGTTCCTGTAATCTTACGTAAGTTGCTAAATAAGGGATTGCTCCATGGAGACGTAATGACTGTGACTGGCAGCACCATGGAAAATAATATTAAATCGCTTAGTTTCCCTGAATTACGAGATCAGAATATAGTAAGACCAATTGAAGATCCGATTCATGCAGAAGGCGTACTAAGAATATTATATGGATCGCTTGCTCCAGAAGGTGCTGTAGTAAAAATTGCTGGTATAAAAAATATGAGGTTTTTTGGAAAAGCCAAAGTTTTCGATACAGAAGAGGATGCTTTCAAATCAATATCAAACAGACAGATAGTGGAGGGTGATGTTGTCGTAATAAGGTATGAAGGTCCAAAGGGAGGGCCGGGCATGAGAGAAATGTTATCGGCTACCGCGGCGCTAGTAGGCCAGGGACTAGGAGAAAAAATCGCCATGGTGACGGACGGTAGGTTCTCTGGAGCAACTAGGGGACTCATGGTAGGTCACGTTTCACCTGAGGCAATGGTCGGAGGGCCTATCTCGCTATTAAAAGATGGTGATGAAATTCTTATCGATACTATCATAGGTAAGATAGATCTTGTTTTATCAAAGGCAGAGATAACTAAGAGGAAGAGAAGATGGAAGCCTATAAAGCCGCATTATACAAAAGGTGCACTAGCTAAATATTCTTCACTAGTACAGTCTGCATCGGAAGGCTCAGTAACCCTTCCTTTATAGTCATTGGTATGTGCTTTAAGTATCGATATATATATCTTGAATAATTTCCTTCATTACGTTAACGGTGATGGAGTACGATTCATCTTAGTACTTAAATTTAGGTCTAGGTTATATGTTGCCTTTCATCTAGAATGATTAG
>Ga0157286_10000046_pt1 | contig 10519 bp, 13 predicted proteins | sample NitcycUS089202R1_FD_108706 | JGI IMG/M metagenome (GOLD analysis project Ga0157286, IMG submission 108706) | Soil microbial communities from Arlington Agricultural Research Station in Wisconsin, USA - Nitrogen cycling UWRJ-S089-202R-1 | ecosystem: Environmental > Terrestrial > Soil >... | reverse complement strand
TGGATTTACATTATTAAAAGAAATTACTCGCAGAAAATATAGATTGACTATGGGTAAGATAAAACAAGAGTTTATCTTAATTTTTAAGAATTAGCTAAGTGATAAATTAATATAATAATAGATCTGTAGCAACTCGTTGTACAGGATATTAAAATAAAATGGATATTGTCCCAGCTTACCCAGCTCCCGAATTCAAAGATATTGTGATGTGGGCAAATTCAGAACCCATATCTATCAAGGACCTTAGAGGTAAGATTGTTCTATTAGATTGTTGGACATACACATGCATATTTTGCTTGCGTACTATACCTATAATGAAACGCTTACAGGAAAAATACTCCGAAAAATACAGTTTTTTAGTAATACAGGCACATTCTGCCGAATATGAATTTGCACGCAATATCCAAAACATTCAAAAAGCATTATCATATTACGATGTGAGCAGCATTCCAGTAGCGTTTGATACCAATAACAGGACATGGGAAGCATATGGCAATATGTACTGGCCCAAGCACATTTTAATTGATCACAACAGCTTTATTCGCTATGAGCATGCTGGATATGGTACAATAGAAGAATTTGAAAACGCAGTGGTAGAATTGTTAGAGGAGACAGGACACAGACCAAATGAAGATATAGACAGTGAAAATCCAAATGACGAAATTTTTGATACATATGGAATGCATTTTCATGGCATAGCGCCTGAGATCTGTATTGGTTATTCCAGACTTAGGCGATTTGGAAACAATCAGACAATGAAGCCTAATGAGCCTAACATGGCTATTGATCCTGGCTCTCATATGGAAAATATGGTTTACCTTTCTGGAAAATGGATATGGGAACGAGAAGGAGTAAAACTCTGTCCTGGAGCTAAAGAAAAAAATTCTGCAGTAATAATGAAATATAATTCTGCAAGACGCGTGCATGGAATTATTGGAACTTCAGACGGAAAGATAGGACGAATAGAAGTTAAGATGGATGGCAATTATTTAACAAAAGAACAATTAGGTAAGCATACGAAATTAAAAGACTGCACTAGCTATGCGGATATAGAATGGTCGTTTATGCATAACTTGATAAGAACCGAAAAACCAGAAGTACATGAAGTTCAAATTATTCCGCGTTCAGATAATTTTATTTTCTACACTTTTGTATTTGGCTGACTGCTTGACTGGGTTTAGAGCATTCTTCTCTCTAGTCTTCATATGCAATTATGCATATATTAATGCATTCGTGCTAATTAGCAGTTTGTACGTCGTTTTTCTATTTTGTTATTAACATTATCGAAATGAATTTTTTATTTATTTATTTATTAATTATATTTCCCTTTCTTTTTTATCAGGAAAGTTTTTTATTACTTTCTTTATAACTCAAAGCGTGAGTAAGGAAGATAAGAAGGAGCACAGAGAAGAAGCTAGTGAACTACTTGAAGAGAATTCCATGGCACCGGACTTCACTGTACTAGATTTAGATGGCAAAGCTAGGAAGTTATCTGATTTTCGTGACAAACAGAAGGTTGTAGTTTATTTTTATCCAAAAGACTTCACGCCGGGCTGTACCACAGAGGCAGCAGAATTTACAAGAGAATATGCGAAATTTAAAGAGGCTAATATAGAAATAATAGGGATAAGTCCTGACAGTGATGACTCACATAAAAGGTTTCGGCAACAGATGAAAATTCCTTATTTACTTGCATCTGACACTCAAAATGAAACATCTAAGAAATACGGAGTTTATGGAGTCAAGAATTTCATGGGTAGAGAACATATGGGAGTTAATAGATCAACTTTCCTTATCGACGAAGATGGTAGAGTTGTTAAGGTATATGCAAAGATAAAGCCAATATCAGGTAAAGGATTTGCCGATGAATACATCAAGATATTTGAAATGACCGATAACAAGAACAGGCCATCGATAGAAGCAAAATAATAAACAAGATGATAAAGAGAACTACTACAGATAAATAGTCTTACTTTTTCCTTTGTATGTCATCCGCCACAGACAACCCAGTTTATGTTGTATGTGATAGAAACAAATTTTTAATATATAATATTGCACCATATTCTTTATGCAGTTCCGAACCAGATGTCACATTATCAGTATTGATTATTACACGATTCATATACTGCATCTCTCTTAGATATACAGGTAGTTGACAATAGTATTGACTCTATGCTAAAGAGTGAAGTTAATCTAGTTATTAGAAAACGCCTGAAAGTCCTTTCATTGGTTCTTTATTTGTTGCAATATTTGTTACAAATAGAATGTGTTGTCGCAGCTGTGCCTGCCTTCAAATAAGTAATATATTTAATAAGCCAAGTACACATTATACGATAGAATGAAATAAAAATATGCTGGAGTGTCAGGCCACATCTAAGAAGAATAAAAAGGAGCGAATTTGTAAATACTGTGGATGGAATATAGATGAACCTGATTTAGAAATACTCACTTTTTTGCATTCTGATTGTTGGAAGGAATATAGAAAAAATAACTTGGTTTATCCTATGCCTGGACATGTTTGATATTGTTTGTTGTGTTGTAACTCAAATGTAGATAAGAATCATTTGTTATAACCGTCCTCTAAAGATTTTAGATAATATGAGCGATGTGATAATTTGTTGTCATCTTTTTACTGCAATCTTTATTTTTGTTTTTGTTCTTTGTTGACTAATGGTAGAATGATGGTAAAAGTAGCTCCCTTACCATCAGTATTGTTACTAGCATATAATTTTCCACTATGTGCTTCTACTATATTCTTAGAAATATACAGACCTAATCCAGTTCCTTTATGAGACTTGATGGAAAACTTTGAAATAATATACAACCTGCTAGCAGTAACAATGTCACTGACTTGGTATACAGAGTATGTACTTAAACACTTGCACAATATATGGCATGTAAATTTAGCCTTTACAACACTAGCAACATATATTCATGTCCTTAAGTTAAATGCAGATCTGGATATCATACATAAGGATTTAATGTTTCTATCATGGTAGCCACATTCATAAAAAAATGAATATCTTTAAAATATTTGCTAGTTGTTGAAATCATGCCTGTTTGTTCTTACTCCTCCTCGTGTTTTTTTCTCTTGACTGATCTTCATCTTCATTATAGCAGGCTCACGTAATTCTTTCTCATCTTCATCGCTATTAGTCGATGGTTTTAGATTCTCTTTTGATTTCTGAGCACAAAACCTTATTGCATCTTCTCTAGAGAAGGACCGATTACTGAAGGTTACTGAAGGTCTTATGTGGTTACATGTATATCTAAATAATTCCCTATTTACTTTCATAAGCAGAGCGATATGGGAACAAGAAGTGGATGTCATGCTAGAAACCATTCGTTGCTAGTGAAGTTTTAGTCAAACCTGAGATATAAGTCAGTATTACATACATACCAATAAGTGCATTAGTTAACTATCCTAAATTCCGATGGATTATCTTCACTTATTCCTGAACTGCTGAGATAGATTTTGTCAAACTTAAGTACATCTGATTTGATATATAGTCTACGTCGAGAAACGTCTACTATGATCCCAAATCCAATGATATTTCTATTCGATCCTAATCCCACAAACATTCTTACAAGTTTTCTTCGCTGGATGCGAGCAGTGTTGTTCCTATCTATCAGATATAAATGACCATATCTTCCTAGTTGTGCTCTATAATACGTCTTTCCTTTATACACAAATATAGATTCTTTGAACTCTATAGAGATAATAGCATGACTTCCATAGTCTTCTGATATGTATCGTAAAAGCTGACTTAATCTCCTCTGTTTACGATCAATTTTAGATTTTAGGGTATTGCTAGGAGATTTTCCGTACAACACAATATACGGCAAAAAATTCGCTCTGAATGTATGGAATACAGAATCCTCTCCTAGGCATACTACTACATCGGGTTTTATCTCCTGAGCCATCCTAATTTTATAATCAATACCGTTGTTTAGCACGTAACCGTCAGTGTTAATAATACAAATGTTAGAAAAAGTTCGGATTTCTCTTGAAATTTTCTTGATTGCTTTGATGATAATCTCCTCAAATCCGGTTGGAGTAGTACTTCCCACAAACTCAATGAATTGTGGATTAACATCTCGCAAGTCAGTTATCTTAGCACATATGAGAGCACCACCAATCGCATTTGGTGGTGCCAAGTCTCCTTGACCTATATCTGCATCTATTATACAAGGTCTAAGACCATTTTTCAATGCCTCATTTATAAGACATACTGCAAGTGTGGATTTTCCTGTATCACTATTCCCGACTACCAATATTGTTCTTAAAATCTTTCCATCAAAAAAAATTCTTTGAATGATATCTCTCCATATTGACATGCCAGCAAGGGAACAATGAGCAAGCCAACTTTCTCCACCTGTTATACTAATCTTACAATCAGAACTTATCTCAAAGGGCAAAATTTTACCAACACGTATCGATACTTCACTATTGGAAACATCTTTTCCTAGGACCCATCCCTTCCCGTCCAGGTGTACTATGGCAGGGCCTTTGACTAAATGTATCCACTTCGAGGACAAAATCCGTTCATATAATATATGCTACAATACAAGTTAATATTTTACATATGATTTCTGAATTTGTTGTTAAATATATGATAGGGACCTATCATAGATAATAAAGATAATGCATCATAATAATAGAAAGAGATTTTACGTGAAATAAAGAGAGACCAAGTGAATGTGTGTAAATTCCCTGTATCACAACCTAAAAAAGTTAGATTTATCGTTGGAAGCAGCTTATTTTCCAATAATAACCAATAGATGTTAGTTATTGATTAACCTAGTTAATCATTATCTAAATAAGGCAGGACAATCAAATATCTACACAGGTGCAATTTAATGACAAGAAATGATGATGATAAACATCATAACAATGATGGCAATAACTCTAACAATCAGCTAACGCCATCGTCAGCTACAAGTAATAATATCTTAAGTTTGATTGATAGCTTCATAGAACAGATATTTCATATGAGAAGAACCCTTGATGTCATTTCTATTTCTGCTATCATCTTGGCATGTCTTGCAATAGCACTTTCCATATTTTTATTAAGACACCCATCATTCTTTGCAGTGCTTGAAATAGAAAATGAATTTGGTCTGGTTCTTGGCATATTGTTAGGTGCAATAATTATTATTTCTGCGATATGGATAGTAGCAGGTATCAAACAGTATCGCTCTATCAGTTCGTGGAGTAAGAGATATAATGACTACGTGAAACATAAAGAGGCTTTAGACAGAAAGCTTGCCTTACAACAATATGATGATAATGGAGATCCAAGCCTTGGTGGGAGTTGATTTCACTTGTAATTTTTATCTGACTCCCCAATAATACTTTTTCTTCTTGGAAACATTTTCTCATATGGTTCCAATATACTTCTGCAGAATTCTATTCCTTTTTGCGTAGCTCTATATACCGTAACTGCTCTTTTTCCAACTTGTGCCTCAGTTCTACTTATCAACTCATTTAGTTCCAGCTCATCAATGATGGACTTGTGCTTTTTTAAATTCAATCCACAAAAACTAATTAACGCAGTCTGGTTTAGTTCACCATATTCAACCAATTTTAGTATTATATCCTCAACAATATAGATCCTATCTCGATATGAGGATGTAGAACCAGACATTATTAGCAACTGACTTTTAATGTCGTTTATATCTATATACTCATTTAGAATGTAAGTTAACTTTGTTAAGTAATGTACTATATTTACGTATACATAGGCTAAATTAATTGCCAGTAATGTTGCCAGTAGTGTGTACAAAACAAAAAACTAAGAGGTGTATTATTTTTTTACCAGTAAATTTTTCCGTTTCGTTTCTGCTAGTAATAATACATACGATATTGCTTGCCATTCTGCTGTATATTCTTCTACAACAGCAAGCAATGGCAGATAGTAGGAAGATAATTAACTTTTTAATTTCGGACGGACTCTGAAATTTAAATATGCTGTATGATAGTGAAGGAGTTAAGAATTGGATGCCTATCTACAGGTATAGTAACTTTAAGAAAAGTAAGAATTGGAATTTGTCGTGTGCTTATTGTCAAGGATCGTTAACAATTGAATGCGATTTTTGAGTATAGCAGCACTAATCGTACCCGGGTAAGTTTTTTCATCTTATCCTATATACAACACATTATAATTTAGTGAAGTGTATCACTACTTGTGTGCACCTGCTCTAAATGTAACTTAAATTCACTAGAGCTGCCAAACTCCTTACCACAATATTCACATACAATATTATTGTCTGAACGCTTATTTTCTCCCTCTTCTTGCACGATTTAACGAATAATTTGATAGTATAAAAAGCTTGTACAAATTAGCAAATTGTCAATATCAATATAACATTTGCCTTCTATAGTATGTGGCAAGAGTCCGAGTTCTAAACAATAATACTTGTATTTTATACCTCTGTTAATTGTATAAACTACCATATTTTTATTGATTGAAGTGGAAATATATAGAGTAGGATTTTTGAATCTATACATGCAAGTATCATGTTCTTGACAGTTGCTGAGATCTGTTGTTGCACTCTAGTCATATTCTCTATGCCATAGGACACTGTGTCTTTTCGTTTGGTAGAGCAGAAGTACGGTTTAGGGTATAGCTATCAACAAAATTTGCAGAAATCAGAGAGGAGAAAATCATTGTAGATTACGTCAGGTGATGAGTAGATATGTATATTTGCTGTAAAAACCCGGAAATTTGGTAAAATAACCGGCGCTTAGATAGCTGACGCAAAGTGGACAAAGTGATAACGCCAGCTGCTGGATTAGATAGTCTAATATACCAGAGATTAGTTTGACCTTTTTAGCGCAGGTATTTTTATTAATAAGATATCATCTGACCTAGTGTGACATCAACTACAACTAACTACTTATGCCACTAATAATTGATCTAACTGTTCCAGCCCAGGCCTTTTTGTTCAAATTTTCGCTTATCCCCAAAAATTTACTTACAAGATTGTAACAAAAAACTACTCTGTCAACCAGCCTTTAGCGAATTGTGGCAAATCTTGTCTTTAGTGGAACAACTTCCTTAATTTTGAAGATGACTTTTTCCTTATAGATAATATGATATATCCTGAAAAGTGATCTTGTTTTAGAGTTATATCCTATTTTAAGAATTTTCCTGAACGTCTCAAGTTGATAGTTTGTTATAATGCTTCCTATACTTAGGTGCTTTTGCTTTATCTGCCTTATTATTTCATCAGGTAAATTACAAGGAATAATATTTGAAGTTGCATATACTAAATTTTCACCTGTTTTTTTGTTAAAAATTCTAACTTCCCTTTTAATTAATTGGTGGCGTTCTTTTTGTTTCAAAATTTTTATGGCTACTTCAGAATTTGTTAATATAGTCAGAATTTGCTCTACAGTTCCAGTTTCTGCTAAAAGAATTTTTTCAAATAAACCAAGTTTAATATGTGAAGTGTTCTCAAGGTCAGAAATCCTTTGTAGCATATCGATTCCAAAGTCTTCTGTGATTATAGAAATAACAGCCATTTAATCTCACATGAATGTTTCAAATATTAGCAAAATGATCCAAAAGTAGCCGGTAAATAATCGATGCAGTAGCAAATGCAATAGTTCCTAAACTAATTATTTTAAGAGAGGCTTCCAGTCTTTTCATACGGTGTCCGTCTTGGGAGGCTCTTTTCAATTCTTTATAAGGTCTAGATATTTTAATTTCTACGTAGCTAATAAGACCTGTAATAGCGGATAGAGATAATGGCATAACACCAATCGAATTTGTCTGCATTATGAATCCGGCTAATAACGGTAAGACTCCCCAAGATACTGCAAACCAGAAATCATTATGAAAATATCCCTGAAATAACTCCAAATTATATGAGAAAACAAAAAATCCTTCTAGAATAGCTACTATCCACAATAAAGGCACATAGAGTATCATATAATAAATTCCAATAGAATATGCTGTTACTAGAGATAATATCATCAGCAGCCATAACTGCTTTTTGCTAAAGTATTCTCCCCAAGGCTTTACATTCCGTGAACCAAGACCGTCAGCTGCATGAGCAGATACTCCAAGAGCTAACATATATATAATAGCAATTGCTCCTACTCTATCCCATAATATAGTATGTGGCAAAATAGAACCTATTATTACAAATGAAATACACATCCCAGTATAAGGAATGAAAAGCAACCCCATGAAAACCCGGAACCTGACAGGACCAAATTTTGGTACAAACCACTCATTTAAACGAGTATCGTCGTTCATGGTTTTCTTGCACAGATGATTGCAGCTGTCCCAAATGTATAGTATTTGCAAAATATATTTTTAAATCCTCTCTGTTTGAGTGATTCTATTGTATGTTCAGCCCATCTGCTGGCCTTTACCAACTTATCTAGTTCGTTGAATACGGTTAGCCATGATTTAATCAGGTAACCTGTATTTCTTAGAATCATAAAATATGTATTCCAGAGTTTCTGGAATATCTTATTTTTAGGGTAAGCAAAGTCGTGGAATACTACAATGCCATCATGTCTGAGAATACGCCAACATTCATCTACGACCATTTTTACATCTATATATTTAGCTAGATATGATGATGTAACCGAATCGAAACATTCGTCTTTATACGGCAATATTTCTGCAGTGCCATTAGTAAGAAGTAAATTTTTTCTTTTGTTTTTCGCAATTTGTAAATAATTAAATTCTAGATCAAAACCAACCACCTTAGTAGCAACAGCCTTATCCATAAGCATAGAAGAGAGAATACCTGTTCCACATGCGAGATCAAGAACTAAGCATCTTTTGCCGACCATGTTTACAATCTGATTTTTCCAAACAGAATCCTGACCAAACGTGGTGAAGCGTACTATAGAATCATAATTAGTAGCATTATCATAAGTGAAGAATCTTCTAACTTGCTTATAACCGTCGTGTACCTCCAATATTGATACTTAACCATACATACTATTATGTCTTGAAAAATTTATAGCAGGATCTATCATAATTTCATAGTTGTATTTCGTCAACTGGCAAAGAGACATATATATAGAAGAAATAGACGGACAGAAAGTTGTCGTCAAACGAAATAAATCAACAAAGGATTTTCATGAGCATCTCCTAATATTAGCGTATACGTTAATCTCGATCCTTTTGGCACACCCTTCCTCACCACCACTTGTTGGAAAAATGATGTTGAAGAACGAAGGCTATGAAACTAGAAGGAGTTTAGGACAATTGGGAATTCCCACGCCCCGTTTAATTTCAATTTCAGATAAAACCCTTGTTGAAGAATATGTAGAAGGAGGTAATCTTTATAGAGCGCTTTCTGATGGCGGAGATAATTTACTAGCTTTCCAAGCAGGAACCTTAACTGGTAAATTACACAAGGCTGGCTACGTGTTTATAGATAACAAATCACAGAATTATCTTGTTACTTCAGATAATTTAATTGTTAGAACAGATTTAGGATTTATGCAGAGAAAAGATTCGACATTTTCACGAAGTATGGATATAGGTTCATTTCTAGCAAGTATTATAGACTTTGAAAGATTCCATTATGATATAATAGAGAGGGCCTTTTTTGATGGGTACAGATCAGAGATGAAAAAGCTTCCATATTTGGCTATTATTTTGCGCAATATGCTCTCACTAGGTTTCACTTCAAATCAATCCATGATGTTTAGAAATATTGCTAGGATTTCTACACATCTTTGAGAAGCTCATGAAAAAATACAAATACATAAGGCCTTATATTAAAATCCCCTGTATAAGATCATTAATGAGATCTATGTATAATCATCATTAGCAATCATATTAGACTAGAAACTCAATATGATAAGAAAAAATGGCATTTGATAATATTGATTATAATAGTATCTCCTCTTCTTTAAATTATAGAATTATTTCATTTATTACTTCATAGACGATTTATTGGCTAGTTGAATTTTATGGCACCAAGATCTTGCAGCATTTTTACACTCTCTAATATATGCCAATGTTCTACAATTTTATTATCTGCTATTCGATAAAAGTCTGCAGTCTTAAATGAAATATGTTTTCCAGATATATGAATGCCAGCTGTGAGCATAAGCTGTCGTTCTGGTGTACCAGTAGTATTTGTAAATACGACTACATTATTTCCTTCAGCTATAATGTGGTCTATAGTAATATGAAGGTCAGGAAATGCAGTAATCAGGTCGCTGAAGTATTGTTTGACTCCATCTAAACCTTGATATACTAATGAATTATGTTCAATTTCGTTTACTGCGACCAGTTTATCTAATGCTGTAATGTTACGATTGTTAAAAGCTTGAGTGAAAGCAATTACTATTGATTTATTCATATGACTTAGAGAATTATTATTATTTTTCTGTTGCTGCTGTTGCTGTAGTTGTCCTAATACATTTTGTTGTTTTTGCTGCTCTAATAATAATAAAATACTTATAGCTGCAGAACAAGTTAAAACCAAAGTCATTATTCTATAATTCGTCAACAAATTTTTTTCTTTCACCAACGCG
>Ga0157286_10000045_pt1 | contig 10527 bp, 8 predicted proteins | sample NitcycUS089202R1_FD_108706 | JGI IMG/M metagenome (GOLD analysis project Ga0157286, IMG submission 108706) | Soil microbial communities from Arlington Agricultural Research Station in Wisconsin, USA - Nitrogen cycling UWRJ-S089-202R-1 | ecosystem: Environmental > Terrestrial > Soil >... | reverse complement strand
TTTTCTTTGCTTCTTCTATGCTCACAATACCTCTTAATGCATTTGGAATATAATTTTCAGCTTTCATTTTCTGCAGTTCCTCTTTTAGAGCATTTGCATGAGAAGGGATCACAAGCGAAAGCCAGTCTACACTCTTTGAAGTCGAATCTGTCTTTGAAAACGCAAATTTGCCTCCGATGACTAGGCGTTCTGATGCCGCAGTTATTTCCCAGGGTTCTCCTGCCCACACCGCCGCAGCTCCTCCAATTTCTTTATTATCAAAGTGCCAAAAATCAATATATGATTCTACCTTGTCATTAGTGATGAATCTAATACCTCTATCATATTTGATAGCCTGAGCGGCTTGACTTGTGTATTCAGAGTCTACTGTTTTATCATTAGTTCCAGTGTTTGTTCCCCATTCATGCCCAAAGTAGTATGCATAGAGTAGATCACTTTTATCCATCATTATTCCATTATGCCATTTGCTATATTTCAGGTCGTACGTGACTTTACTCGTCGCTGTAGACATATTATTATTGTTAACAGCCTCATCCCAATGTTGTTTGATAGGATTCCAAATAATGGCGTTACTTGAAACTGGAATGTTTCCGTGTGGTCCATTCGTTTCGATAGATATCCACGGTGTACGGATAGGTGTTACTTCTCCGGTATATGGATTAACGAAAGTTGCTGGATCTCCAATATTCTCAGCTTCTATTACACTGTATCTATCCTTGAATCCTGCTATGCTATTCCATGCGCCAACATAGATCTCTTTCATTCCAACGTTAATTGCTGAGCGATTATCTGCTAGTCTGCTATTGATTAACGATAGTCGTCCTGGAATTCCTGCTCCAAAGTCGTTGATTAAACCGATGACATTCTGTGACGCTACATATGGGTCAAGTATAGTGGCTATGAAGACTCTTACAGATTCTTGAATTCCATCTCTTACAGCGCTGCGTAGCAGATTGTTTCGTTCATTTTGGGAACTAAAATTTCCAAACGAGATTCTTTGTGTAGTGGTATCTATTGTTGCATTTTTGTAGTTCCAGAATGACGGGTTTTGGTTACCGGGCATTTGTGCACTCCAAGGAGCGTACATCTGAGCGCTAGTACCTGGACTGTACTTCGCAAATGCAGAGGATTCCCATCCTTCAGAGTAAATATTCCATTTAATATCTTGAGGATCTGACCCATATATTATGCTGTTTGCCTTGTTTAAATCCCCATAGTCTCTCACAACATTAAATCCTAAATTCTCCAAAGCTGATGCTATAGCTTCTCCAACTGACTTTCTGTAAGATATATCCTCACGAATCAAAATTTTAACTGTTATTGGTCTTCCGTTATAAATCCACTTGCCGCTCCTGTTATCCTTTGTAGCACCGGCATGTGTAAGAGCTTCTGCTATCATATGTTGTGCCAATTCGGGACTATGTCTAAACCCAAATGATTGAACTGTATCAATTATATTGAGATATTCCGGAGAATATATTCCAAATGGGTCTATACGTGGACTTCCATGACCTTTCAGAATCTCATTGACTACAAAATCTCTATCTACTAAATAATTCATGGCAAATCTGACTTGTCTAATTGAGAAGGGGTTCAAGTCTCCTGTAGTACTTCTCGCAGGTGCAGGATTCAACAAGAGATCCATGAAACCTCCGGCAGTCTCGTATAGCTTAAGATTCGGATCATTCTGAGTATCTGAAACCACTTCAAGAGGAATACTAAAAAAATAAGTGTCGATTTTGTGGGATTTTAGATCTTGAAGTGCTAAATTTTGATCCAGATAACGTATAAAATTTACCTGATCAATATATGCACCTCTCTTTTCAGGTTGGGCATTTATAGTTGAATTCAAAAACATAGATGCTAACAATATATAACTAAGTGAGAAAGTCAAAAGAGCAGCTTTACGCACATAACAATCTCTCGATTTCTTTAATATATATATTCACTTCAATAGGGAATTGTATAACATACACGAATTTGCAATATGTAAGTAGTGTAGTACAGGTGTAGTACAGCTAGAAGTTGCCGGGTCTTCTCATAATCTGACACTGTTTCTTTTTTCTGCATAGGGACAACAGAGTGTCATGCAAAAAACCCCCACCACTGATTATTAGCCAAAATCATATGGCTTAGAATATTATTAGAACTTGGTATCTAGACCAGATGGCCTATTCATCCTAGGATTCAGATATCTACTTGACAGGTATCTGGCAATATCTCCACTAGCCAATACATCGGGCTCGGTATAGTTCACAAGGCTAGAGAATACATCTGACAATCCTGCCTCATCCGGTACCTCTCTTGTAATATCGCAGTAAATGCTAGCAGGATAGGATATAGCTTGAACGTTGGTTCCTTTTTTATTCCATCTTAGAACAGCAGGGTCAGAGTCAGTCGATTTCTCCCAAGTCGGATCGTTTTCTACAATCCACCGAGGAACTCTTGCTATTGGTGGCATCTGCTCTCATTTTTGTATTAATCCTTTAATTAACATTTTGAATTAAAACACTTTAGTTCAAACTTCAACTATTTATAAATAAATTTTAGTGTCTTGATTTCTCGTTGTAAAAAATCAGATATTATTTATGGATCTTCATATAATTTTCAACATATTGAAGGTAATATAACGAGTTATGCAAAATGGGAAGGCAAGAAATACTATTAATCATAATGTTTATATACCAAAATAAAATATTTATATAAGATTGCGAGCATCGCCTAAAATTTTGTGGTGGGAAATTTGGTAAAAGATATTTCAATGTTTAGTAACAGATGTCCACGCTGCGGAAAGGGTCCGATGGTCACCGATAATTCAAGTGGTGAAATGTTTTGTGGCAATTGTGGATTCGTCGTTACTGAAAGAATAGAGGAGATGGGGCCTGAATGGCGTGCATTCTCAAAGGAGGAACATGAGGATAGAAGCCGTGCCGGGATTCCAACATCTCTTGCTATGCATGACATGGGTCTCGCCACTATTATTGGACCGGTAGACAAAGATGCTTCAGGAAAACCATTGTCCGCATCGATGAAAAGTACTATAGAAAGACTAAGAACATGGGATAGTAGGAGTCAAGTTCATGAGCCAGTAGATCGCAATTTTAGACAAGCATTCAGTGAGTTAGATAGATTAAAGGATAAACTCGCAGTCGGAGATGCCGTAATTGAAAAAGCTGCTTATGTGTATAGGAAGGCCCTTGAGAAGGGGTTGGTCAGGGGTAGATCAATTTCCGCTTTAGTAGCTGCTGCACTTTATGCTGCATGCAGAGATACAGAAACACCAAGAACGCTTAAGGATATTGCTAATGCCAGTAATATTAAGAAGAAAGATGTTGCGAGATGCTATAGATTACTCATCAGGGAATTAGATCTTAAAATGCCCGTTGTAGATCCTGTGAAATGTGTTGCAAGAATTGCAAGCAAAGCTGGTCTATCAGAAAAAACAAAACGTAAAGCTCTTGAAATATTAAAGAAGGCTGAAGAAGGCAAGATTTCTGCAGGGAAGGATCCCATGGGATTGGCTGCCGCTGCATTATATGTGGCTTGTGTAATGAACGGAGAGAACAAGACACAGAAGGATGTTGCAGAAGCAGCCGGTGTGACCGAAGTTACCATTAGGAACAGATACAAAGGATTAAAGCTGCATCTCAAGCTTTGAAGCGTTCTACTAATCTTAGTCTTGTGTTCAGCAAATCTTTTAGAAGACTTATCTCGCCATCAATATGCGCTTGACCGTCGATCTCTATTTTGTCTTTCATTGTAGTGAGAAGTACAGAAATATCCAAATCAGCAGAAATAAGCTCTTCTAAGTCATTATGCCTAATTATACCATTTGGTGTTAGAGTAAATTCGTAAGCATTGGATATCGCAGAAGAAATTGCTGATAATTCCACTGATCTATGATCGTTCGTAGTCGATCTCATGGAATTTATCATTGCTTTCATATTATGAGCAACAATTCTACTTACTGCTCGCATCTCTACATAACTCGAACGTCCCGAAGTAATACTTCTCTGCATGTTAGAGGCCATTCTAATTGTTTCTTCTGTGTTTGTCATCTGTTTTTTCTGAGACCTAAAAGGCTGGTGCATTAACTGACATTTTTTTGGCCGGCTTAAATGCTTTCGCTTACAGGTAAATATGGAACAGATATTGACGTGAACTTGAGCAGATTTATAACATAAGCGATAGGTATGAATTAATATTCAAATTATAAAATTATTCAAGCAATAGATTTGATGGATTATTGTATAACAAGACTAGTCACTGAATTTCGATAGCAGATTCGTTGAATCCCATCTTAACCAAGTATCCCTTGACATCATCTTTATGATCGCCTTGTAGCATTATAAAACCATCTTTGGCAGTACCTCCACAGGCGAATTTGCTCTTCAGATCTTTAACAATATGATGGATATCGCTCAGTTTAGGATCGATACCTTCAATCATTGTTGTAGTTTTTGAAAATCTCCTAGTTTCTAAACGGACGACAATTCTAGCGTCTTCCTTATCAAGTTCTCCACAGGCACACAAATCATCTGGCAGACCACATTTTTTGCATATAACCGCCATCTTTTAGTGAGCTGATCTTCTCAGATCCTATTATTAAGCCTTGCCTACTGCTGTGGCTGCTGCTGATATTTATGTACGCTAAGAGGAAACGTTAATTATTTGATCGATTTTTTTAGCTAAATAAATTAAAGCAATTCATATATTGATTCTCTAACGGGCCGAAATAAAAAACTAGATCTAGCTCACTTCAAGCATTATCTCCACAATATTTGTTCATACCTACGTTATATCCGCAAAGATGTTAGTCAAATAGCTGGTGATCAAAAAAACCGGGTGGTAGCGAACAGAATATATTTAAGGCTCCCAGAATACTTAATTGCAACATGAGCAGTAAGAAAAAAAACGCTCCTTTACCTGCTTCGAGCGCCGGGCTATTGAGATTCTTTGAAGATGAGACGAGAGGAGTCAAAGTTAAGCCTGAAATCGTGTTGGGCGTTGCTGGAGGCTTAATCGGAATATCTATCCTGATCAGAATCCTGTTTCCAGTTTAACTAACTGCTAAATGTTTAGATCTAGGCTTGATAGTGTATCGAATATTCACAGGCGTTGGTCATTTACAAGGTTAAATCCCTCATCTTATAAAATTTCTTACATAATCTCCATATCATGTGGAGCAGGGATTGTATTTATTCACCAGGGCTATGGTGGCAATTGGCATGAGATGAACTTCTTACGGTCGCTGTTGCTGGGAATTGTATCCCTGACAGCTGCAAATTTACTTGATTTTTTTGCCCTCAGTGGCTCTCCTCTAAATAAAATTTCTAAGGTTCTTCATGTCTCTGCGTTTTCGAATCTTCTTTGGTTCTTCACGGTTTTAATTGGAACAGCTGCTGACATATTGCTCTCTAAAAATGGAGATTCACTAAGATACGTTATCGAAGGTATGTCATTGGCTATTGGCCTACGTATTGGTATATTTACATCGGTCTTTGGGGCATCGCTTCGTAGAGCTATAGCTGCTTCAATTATTCAGCCATTAATTTTTTTATTTGCTATTGAAAATTCCGTCTTATTTTCTCACAGTATTGTAGTCTACCCAGTTGGACTTGGATTTGGTCTATCCTTTATAGCTATTGGCATAGCGTGGACCATTGTGGCAGATAGGGCTGGAAAACCTAGAGTCGATAGTACATTCAGACTCCTACAGGCGTTTCTTGCGGCATGGACTGAAAATCGGACAGATAACATGGAGAGGATTGCAGAGTCAAAAGCTCACGATGAACTCCTTAGCACATATGTTGTCAAATTCAAAGCTGTAAACTGTAAACAAGTCTCACTTGTTCTGCCTCAAGTTCATCCTGGACCATTTAGCCCAATTGGAGGAAGTAATTTACCTTATAGATTGTATATTTTGTTTTCTAAAAAAGCATTAGTTTTGCACAGTGTCTCTAGTCATTCATTTAATATACCTTCTAAAAAGGAGCTAGAGAAATACATCGCGACATTGTCAAAACAAACAACATTAGAAGTTGGCAGCACTTGCAGTATGCCAGTCGAAGTTAAAATTGGACAAAGCAGTGTAGTAGGAATTGCTTTTGGCAACGTCGTTATAGCTATCCTCTCAATGGCGCCTAAAGGGATGGAAGACGTACCTGATACCGTGGCCAGAGATATACAAAAGTATGCTTTACAACTCGGGATCAAGCATATTCTCATTGTGGACAGCCATAATGCAATGGGAGATATTCTAGGAGCTTGTGACAGTAATAATCTGATAGTAGCTGCAAAGCAATGTTTAGAAAAACTCAAACATTCAGAACAATATCAATTTAAAATTGGTTTTGCCAATTCTGATGACATTTATCCCAAGTCCTTAGCAGGGGGGGATCTTGGACAAGCTGGACTTGCAGTAGTAGTAATAGAAGTGGGAGAGAAGAGGTATCTATTAGGTTGGGCCGATTCGAACAATATGGAAAATGGCCTGCGCGAACACATAATCAATACACTAAATAATAGAGGAATAAAAATGATTGAAGTCTGTACATCTGACACACACTTCACTTCGGGCAAAAGAACACGTCAAGGTTACTATTCACTAGGGAATATCAGTACTTACAGCAAAATCGGGGGAATATTTTTTGAAATATCAAGTAAATCAATAGAAACAGCTCACTTATCTAATTTCGAGTTATTATTAACCAAATCGAAGATCAAGGTCATGGGAAAAGATCAATTTGATGATTATTCTTGTGCTCTCGATAAATCAATGAATATTACAAAAATTTTTCTTCTGATGACTATTACAACATTTGTATCAATGCTAATACTTAGCTGAGATAAATATATGATGTATTCTTTAATTATCCACTTGGCTAATTAGTGGATGGGGAGAGATTTGAACTCTCGACCACCTGTGTGTGAAACAGGTATCCTAACCAGGCTAGACTACCCATCCTGCTAGCTATAGCAACGACTTAAAGCTGATAGAAGTATTTACACATTGAGATAATGTATAGATGGTCGTGAGGTATGTGACAAGGAAAACAAAAATCCCCCTCTTTTTATTGAAATAGATTCAGAATTTTCACTTCCAGGTGAAGACGAAGATGTTTCAGATTGACTAAAAATGTATGGGAGTCAGCAGTGAAAAAAATATATATATATTTATCATAGCATCAAATGTTTTTCAATATCAAAACCGTTGTGTATTTATCTTGCAGTGGTAGGCCTATTTAACTTAATTAAAGGTAAGGATCGCCACTCCGTACTCTCAACGCCTACTGAGCATCTAGACGTCAGCGTACATAGAAAATTCATGTGGATGAGGTCTTACCGCAACCTCATTATGCTCCTTGGACTCATACTCGATTATCATATCGATGGTCGTGTCTCCAAGGATTTGCTTCAAGAATAGTCTGTCGCTGCTTAGCTCTTCATATGCCTCCCTTAGACTTGCAGGCAACTGCTTGATTCCGAGTTCTCTCCTTCGTGCCGGACTCATCTTGAAAATATCTTCGTCAACTGGATCTATGATCGGTGTTTTCTTTTTAACTCCGTCCAATCCGGCTGCAATTATTGCAGAGAATGCAAGATAAGGGTTGCATGCAGGATCAGGAGCCCTGAACTCAATCCTTTTCATCTCTGCAAATCGTTGACCCCTAAAGTGGTGTGGTATTCTTATTATCGCGGACCTGTTACCTGTACTCCATGCAACGTATACTGGGGCTTCGTATCCAGGCACGAGCCTCCTGTATGAATTCGTTGTGGGAGCCACTATGGCTGCCAGAGCATACGCATGATCTATAATTCCACCGCCGAAATAACGAGCAAGTTCTGACATTTCTGCATATTTGTCACTAGAATCAAAGAACAAGTTTTTGTTGTCTTTCCACAGACTTACGTTGACATGCATACCGGAGCCATTATCGAGTGCAATTGGCTTTGGCATCATTGTAGCAACCATGTTGTGTTTCTTTGCTATGTTCTTGACTATGTACTTGTAACTCTGTACGGAGTCAGCTGCATTCATAAGAGTATCGAATCTGATATCGATTTCACATTGACCGGCTGTCGCCACCTCGTGGTGGTGAGCGTCACAAACAATCCCAAAATTATTACTTAGAACATCTACACACTCATTACGATAATCCATAAGCGTGTCACCAGGCGCACTTGGAAGATATCCTTCTTTTAATCTTAATGCATATCCAACGCCCTCAGTGGACCACGGTGCTTCCCTAGATGTTATTTTGTAGCTCTGGCTATGATATGGAGTCATAGTATTAACTTCTAGTTTGTCGAAAACGAAAAACTCTACCTCTGGTCCCCAATACGAAGCGTCATAGCCCTGATCATAAACGTACTGAGATGTTCTCCTAGCAATTCCTCTTGGATCTCGAGGAAATGAATCTCTTCTAAAGCCCCCGCTCAAAACGTCGCATATTAGTCTCGCTGTAGGGTCCTTCTCGATCCAAGGTACAATAGCATAGGTAGAGGGATCTGGCTTGATGATTAAATCTGATTCATGAATTTCCGTGAAACCACGAATTGAAGAACCGTCTAATTTGGGTAGACCAATACTAAAGTCTTCTTTATGAAACATGTTAGCCGCCATGGTTGTATGATGAAATCTTCCAGTTAGGTCTGTAAATTGCAAATCAATAAACTTAATCTGGTCATTCTTTAACTTTTGCATGACTTCATCCGAGCTATATACTAATGGTTCAATTTTACCATCAATTACTTTATAAGGCAACTAAGAGATCTGTTTCATCGAAGACTATAATTTAAGCTTATCAGTTTTCGAGGATACAAAGGAATAATGATCAAGAGGGTGGAAAAATAAAATGGTGACCCCAGTTAGAAAAGAAGACATGAAAAAATACCGAGATAATAGTAATGAGCACATTAATGCCAAATCGGTAACAATCAAAGAAGTATATAACTTATTGTTAAAAGAAGTCCAAATGCCTACTTTGCAGCCTATACCTTTCGATACTTATAAAACAATCGCGGCTACTTTAGAAAACCTAAAAGAACAAGAGTATGATGGAATAGACGCGAATATTCGAGATAAAATAGTCAAGTTGATGTCTGTATCTGTGACTCTTCTGCTTGATATTCGTCATAGTAAACTATTAGAAGAACATATGAGAGGAGAAGTTCAAAATGGTAAACCATCATCCTTACACTCGAGAATATTGCCCGCCGTAGATTATTCAAAGCTCACAGATGAGGAGAAGTATATTCTGGATGCAGAAAGAGAATTTGATGGGAGAAAAATGGCAGTACTTGCCGCGACCCTACAAGGTAGACCTAAAGTCCTTGAATCAATTTCATCAAGAATTCTATCAAAGCAGACGGTTGTAAGATTCATCAAACCAATGGAGCAATTTATAGGTGTCAATATGACAAGATACGGTCCATTTCAGGAGGAAGATGTTGCAGTAATACCATTTGAAAATGCACGATCCTTAATGGAGAATGAGATAGCAGTACAATTAGATATCCAGCCTATCTCTTGAACATAGAAATGATGAAAAAACATAAAACATTCTTTATTAATAGTTAAGTAAATATAAAAATAATCAAGTTGACTCATAATGGCATAGATATTGATCAGTATATCCTGTTGACTATATATCCAGCTATTATAATCTTCGGACTTGGCTTTGCTGGAAAGAAAAAAAAGATACGTCAATCAGTCACTTACTTGCTGCAAGCGTCAACATGTATTATATTTTCAATAGCATATTTGTGGGTAGTACCAAATGGGGGAGCGCAAGGTCTGGCAATAGTATTGGCTTTATTTGGTGTACTGCTGTTGTTCGTGGCAAGAAAATACATCATACATCCGGAGGAAGGACAAGAGAGCCAGAACACTACTAGCTCAAGTCTTTAATCAGGGTTTACGAAAAGGTATTGGATTGGATGCTATTAATTTTGCCATAGCTTAGCAATGACATGCACTGTTAGAAATACCTGTCTTAGATCATTATTATCGCTACGCCGTTTAGTAAAAGCTGAGCAATCAACACAGAGATAAATAACATGAAATCATCCTAAAAACATACATAAACTTTTCATTGCTTTAACACATGATTCTGTGCCTCTTGATATATAGATGAGGTCCAGGGTTTCAATAAAACAGGATCCAACTTTACCAATTTGATGGTTCCGGCGTTTAGCAATTGCGTTCCGTCTTCGGCATAATCGCTAAGTACAACTATTCGTCTTATACCTACACTAAGAGACATTTTACTGCATTCAATACAGGGAGAAAATGTTGAGTATAATGTAGCATCCTTTGTGCTTCCAGCGTTTCCAAAGAGCGCACATTGCATTATCGCGTTTGCTTCGGCATGTATACATAAGCATCTGTCGAGGTCTTGGCCTGACATGATCTCTCCTCTGCTTCTGGCCATGCATCGAGAACACCCGCCTTCAAAGCAGTTTTTAATGCCAGAAGGAGTACCATTGTATCCTGTTGCTATTTGTCTGTTATCTTTTACGATT
>Ga0157286_10000044_pt1 | contig 10542 bp, 12 predicted proteins | sample NitcycUS089202R1_FD_108706 | JGI IMG/M metagenome (GOLD analysis project Ga0157286, IMG submission 108706) | Soil microbial communities from Arlington Agricultural Research Station in Wisconsin, USA - Nitrogen cycling UWRJ-S089-202R-1 | ecosystem: Environmental > Terrestrial > Soil >... | reverse complement strand
TGCTATTCAATGAAGCTTGATTTACTTACAAATGCAACTGTAGTAGACGATGCTATTAGGTTTGTATCTGATAGGTCAAAAGACAAAGAGAATCTAACGTCATCTACAGGTAATAGCAATGAAGATGACAGAGATGAATCAAACAAGCCAGATTATGATGAAGACAAAGATCAACTTGAAGAAGAACAAGGACAACAAACTGGAGAGATAACAACAAATCAAATTTTCTGAATACTAGTGAACTAAATTCTTTTTCAAAGCTGACATACTTTGCAGCTGATGGACTTGGACAACAAGTTTAAATAAAAATACTATAGACAATGAAATACACATATGCCTAAATTTCTTGATGTTCATCCATTGAAGGGATTGGACGAAGAAGATCTAAGAAAGTTTCAAAGCGCACCAGCAGATGAATTTGAAGTTAAAGCTATTAACTTAATGTATAACTATGAGGCAGACAGATTTTACTGCCTTCTTGAGGCACCAAATAAACGAGCAATAGAAGATCATCATAATAAATATGGCTTTAAGTGCGAAGATTACAGAAGTAATAACAACTGCTTAGTTTGACATCTCTGTCATTCATTTAATTATTAGATGATATGTCCAGTCAGCTGCGTAGTTGTATTGCTGATTAATGGGATTTGCTACGCTTACAGAAAGATGCAGGTCATGTTTACCAGGAGGCAATGGTTCTAGAAAGACAAAGAACCCATTAGTAAATGCTCTATATGTGCCGCCGCCTGGTTCCTTATAGATATTATCTGGTGAGTGTGTTATACTATAGAATCCAGAATCTATTCTGTATTGATCTAAATTCTTGATTTGAACTCCATCAAGGCTCCCGCTAATTGCTCCATAGTCATTACCCTCCGTGGCACATTTACGTATATCTTGATCGGTATGTAGTGTTGAGTCACCACTATCACATTGTCCATTCAGCACAGCAGCCAGAATAGACTTTCCGGCTGGTATGGCACATGTCCTATCTTGCTTTCCGCTAAGTGGTGCATCTAGAAACCATACTATTAGATGAAGCTGACTTGCATTGATCATTGGATTTACTGCTATCATAGTCAAACCACAATCAAGGACACTTTTAAAATCAGATATATAGTGGAATCAGATGTTTTCGGAAAATAATATATGAAACTGTCTCCAGTATTCTTAATTATATTCGCGCCTAAGTTTCTGGCTATAGCTGCCATTGTATTAATAAATATGAAATATACCTATAGTCAACTAAGATAAGGTAACTCTTTATGGTTGTTGCTTTCAAATTCACATCAAACGGGCACGGGCTGCAAGTTTTTGTCGACCAATACCTCTAGATCTCTCACCCGTCGCCGGTCTGTCCCCATCCTTGCAGATCCGGGCTCCTTTTCTATCGCTGATAAGATAGACGTTATAAATAGACTTTATATTATGAGTCAAATGAACCGGAAAAGTCACAAATATATATCGAAAGATATGTGGTTCTATCATTCACTTAGCTCAAGTATTACTACGGTCATTTATTGAAATTTAGGATACGTCAATTCTTGCCAACAATCCAAACAGAAATCACCATTCTCTTGAAATATCTCTGCTAGACTATTTTTACAATGAATACAAACAGGAGTATAGTACTTTATTATCATGATACTAATTATTTGACTAAATAAGAATGGTAAAAAATACTCTGGTTTGGCAGTTTTGACTGATCGCATAAGAGAAATCCATCTTTTTTAGTTATACACATACAAATATCTCCTATCGATATCATTACTAATCCTAGTAACAATAAATAAGTTGATAAAGCATTAAATACTAAAAATATGAAGTGTACCTGCATAGTTTAACTTACACAATGTTGTACCTGAAGTTTGGATATTATAAAATATGTATTTGATGATCCAGAAACTATGGAATTGGCTCTAAAAATTATGAAAAAAGAATGGCTTATCATCAAACACCTTCCCGGTTAATATATAGATTACTTTGTCATAGACCATTTTCTCATCCACTGCAACAAATCAATTATAGACTCTATGAGTTCTTGGCCTTTTGTTGTCAATTTATACTCTACTCTTGGAGGAATTTCATTATATGATTGTCTTTCTAATACTCCACCTGTTTCAAGTTCCTTAAGTCTTGCGGCCAGAGTTTTACTGCTAAAGCCCTTTAAGGTATTTCTGAATTTGATATATCTAACTGGATTTGTGGTACAACATAGAGGTATAAGGATTTCAAGTGTTCCTCTTTTTGTGATTAATTTCCTAAGTCTAGAAGTCTCTTTCATCAATGCACCTGCATCATAGCCATTAAAGTCACACAGTTGAGTACTATCTTCTATTATTGGTAATTCTTTTATGCTTCCTCTTATTCTTCTTGCTCTCACTACTCTCCCATTTGTTTCCATAATTACGCTTACTTTCCTTAGCTTCTCTTGACATCTTAAATAGTTTCTTTTGTAAAAGAATTGTACATGCAAGCACATACATTAAAGAAAGATATAGCAAGTTAGCATTAACTGGTAGTTCAGATCGTTGCTGTATACCCGGAGAATGCTGCGATGACAGTAATATGGGATGCATGGACAAGGAATCATGTCATAGACTATTCATTCATGATGTTATAGAATGGAGAATAAAGATCCAAAGTAAGAGGAATCAGAGATGACATTGAATAGAGAGTAAAACAACTTGTAGCAGATCTTGTTAAAAGTAGCCCACAAATTAAATATTAATCAAAGGAAAATTCATAGTTGAACTTATAGGTACTTTTATTGTAGTTGTGTTTGCTACAGGTTCCATAGTTATAGATGCCAAAATGCATGGTGTATTAGGAGTTCCATTTATTGCGTTTGCTCCATTTGTAGGTATTGCTATAGGTGTTTATCTTTTTGGAAAGGTATCAATGGCACACTTTAATCCTGCTGTTACAGTAGGTTACCTCATTACAGGACAAATTAGAAGCATTTATTTGGCGCATTATTTTCAGCTGAAATACTTGGAGCGATACTAGCAAGTCTTTTTGTCAAATACTTTATTGTTACAGAGGCTCATTTAGAAGCCAATGGTTTTAATCATTCATATCCAATTTTAATAGTATTTGGAATTGAAGTTATGGTCTCAGCCTTGTTGATGTCTGTGATCCTAACTGTGGCATATACTAAAGGGGGCTGAAAGGATTAAGTGCAATAGTAATAGGTGGAATTGTTAGTTTATATATATTCTTTTTTATATCATTTCTGGTGCTTCGATGAACCCTGCTCGTTCATTGACATCTGCTTTATTATCTGGAAGTATAGCGGACTTGTGGCTCTACTGGCCTGCTACGTTTGTGGGGACTACAATTATTGCATTTGCTTTGCGTAAGAAATTAATACAGAAAATGAACTAAGAAGATAACATAAAAATCTAGACTAAAGGACACTCTTAGCCAGACCCAAGCTTGCTATAAATAAATTGTTACTGTGATAAGTTAGTTAACTTTTTTGATTTGACAGAAAAGAGAAAAAGACCTCTGGCATAATAATAACAATAGCAGATAAATTGTAATACAGATATCATCTTCTCATTTGCGGTACTACTTAGTTACCTTTAGAGTGTTTTTAAAAATATGTAAAGAATATTCCTGGTTCTATCCTATTGTCTGTAACTTTGGCTAAGTTAAATGCAGGAATATTTCTATCATGTATATATGACCATCTCCATAAGGCCCAACCACAAGTTCTAAATCTCTTGAATCTGTCTATGTATTGGGAACACTGTTTTTGTGTTAGTGTTGAATCTCCAGTAAATCCTGAATTGAACTCGCCAATATAGAGAGGAACATTTCTCATCAAGATAGATACAAGTTTAAAATATATCATCCTATAAATAGAAGGAGGATACAGGAAATTATCGAGTCTCTATTAGAGGGCTTAACATAGGCTCTATCTTCAACGACTTTACAGCTGGAAAACTGTCGATAATCTTTTTCATTTCTATCTTTACACATTTTATGCACAAACTGGTACACACTGACTCTGAATCGTTGAAGTCTTCTATAGTCATGTTATAATAAGCATCAACATCGCAGTGTTCACATCTTACCATATAGTCTATTACTTAATTGATAGTGAAACTATCAACCTGAGAGTCAAAATCACTTTACAAATTAGTAAACTATATGAGATTACTAATTTATTGGAGTTAAAATATCGCATTATCTTGTGTGTAGCTCCATTCTTGAAAGGGAAGTATCAGGTTTGACTTATCTATCTATTGTATAATATTGCTCAATATTAATGGCAGAACATAGAGGATCGTTGTTATTGCTGCCTTTCTAGCCCTATCAGCTATGAAGGGTAATTAATTCTCTTTCATGTTCTGAACAAATATGTACAAATATGATCTGATGATTGAACAGATATCTGCATTCGCATGAGTATTTGATTTGTTGTTGTTTGTTTCTTCTTGTAGCCCGAATCTATATTACATGAGAAAGGAATAAAATTAATTAGTCAAAGATTTGGGAGAATATATAGACATTAATAATTACTAAAAGCATAAGACTATATAATTCGCATTCCAGTCTATTTACATCAAAGTTACTAAGGTATAACGGCTTTCGTGATGGTTATTCAGACGAAGCAATGGACCAATTGGAGTAAGTTAGAAGACAATTCTATTGACACTTATGCTGCTGACAGAGGCATTAGCATTTATATTTAAACCAATCTTTACTAATTTGTTTAATTGTCATTTTCTACATGAGAAATAAATTATAGATTTTTACCACGCTGAAAAGCCTAGAAAATATCCATTCAAAATTAGCTATAAATTTGCTTAGCTCAAAGTATATGCTCTACTCTGCATGAACATATCATACAAGATGTCTATTATGAAAGTAGAAGAGGAGGGGGGTGGTATTTTTGTTCGCCTTTCAGCAAGCTGGCTTTGTAGGTTATTTTATTAATTAATCTAGTTCCCCATATTCGTCATGATTGTATTCTTCTGATACAGTACTGAACTCCGGTAATTTTCATATTTCCGATATCTTGTCATCTACTGTTTTCATACGATCATATTCAGATACTGCCTTGGTAAGGCTTTCCATATTCTTTTTCTTCTGTTGTTGTATGTCAACGAAGCCATCTACATTTTCCTGCTCCATCCTGATAGTGGATTCGGTTTGTTTAGTTCCATCTTCTGTAAGATCCATGATACATCATATGAGTTTCTTTGTCGCTCGAGGCAGTAGATCGAATTTCTCTTTAGAGTATCTTTCTGGTAGCGAGATAGCACGGTTGTAGTTTCTCTTTGGATACAACTGTTTCAGTTTAAATATTATATATTCCCAAAACCTTTCGTCGCCAACCTGTGCAAGGATAGCATCTATTTCAATCCGTCGCTCCTTTAGGAATTCAACATCTACATTTTTGAACCTCTCATCTGCGCGAACCTTCTTTCTCGCGCTATCTAATATTCTGATATTAGTTGCTTCTGCAGTAAGGCTTTCCCTGTTTAAACCAAAATATCCTAAAGTGGCGTCATCAACACCAATCCAAGGCATATCCTTTGGAGAATGTGATGCAATATTTATTCCAGTTAGATCGTAATCTGTCATGATAACAACATTTGCGCCAGATCTTTACTATTAGTAAATGCTTTTACTATTAGTACGTATAATAATTAATAAGAATTTTGAATACTTGAAGTTAGTCAATAATATCTATTACAAGCTTAATTGTAGTGGATTCTAATTTCACGTGACGATATAGAAGAATTAATTAATTATGATAGGTGATGTATGATTGTCATTGAACAGCCAGTCATATTTCTTACTTCAGTTATTTTCAGTAGCATTTGGCTCCTCCTCCCCCTCATCATCCTCACCTCTTGGTGATCTGATAGTCCAGGATTTTGCAGTGATCATGATAATTGCGGCTGTAATGTTGATAATTACCCATAAGTTAAGACAACCAATGGTAATTGGTTATATTGTAGCTGGGATGATAATTGGTCCTTATACTCCACCTTTTAGCCTCATAAGCAGTATTCAAACAGTAAATGTCCTTTCAGAATTAGGGATAATTATGCTGCTTTTTGTTATTGGTACCGAATTTCCAATAGCCAAACTCAAATCTGTAAGCAAGATTTCTATAATCGTAGCATTGCCAGAATCGATGGGAACACTATTAATAGTGTTTTTTATATCCCAAACGCTTGGGTTTTCATTCTTTGATTCTATGTTCTTAGCATTAGCAATGTCTATTACAAGTACTGTGGTGACAATTAGAATCTTAGAGGAACTCGATATAATTAGAGATCGTTCTTCGACTATAATTCTTGGAGTATTAATTATTGAAGATATCATAGCTATTAGTGCCCTTGCAGTCCTTCAATCAGTTGCTGTAACTACTACTGGCAACAGTACTAACGTTGATGGTTTTATAGGTGATGGAGGGCAAGGAGGAGAAATACCTATTTTAAAAATAGCCATTTCACTAGCTATCGTAGGAGCTTTTATGGGAAGTATCCTAGTTTTAGGATCAAGATTCATACCTACCATCCTTGACAGAGTAGGTAAAACTAATGATTATGAATTACTACTAATTGTAATTCTTGGTTTGGCGTTTGGACTATCATTTGCAGCTAAACTCCTTGGGCTATCTGTTGTAATTGGTGCTTTCTTGGCAGGAGTATTAGTTGCCGAATCAAAGAGTGCTGCAGTTGTTAGAGTATTGACTATTCCACTAAGAGATGTGTTTTCAGCAATATTCTTTATCTCAATAGGAGCGTTGATGAATATATCGTTGATACCCTCATTCATTATACCAGCAATGATACTCATCTTAACTTCTTTTGCCTCAAAGTTTCTTATAATTACCGGCATACTCATAATCAAATCAAGAATTGATTCTACTACTGCGTTGAGAACAGGGCTTGGACTTTCTGCATCCAAAGGAGAAATGTCACTGATAATAGCTAAGGGTGGTCAAGACGTTGGAGCTATCACTTCTTCAGTTCTTCCGATATTGGGTGTTGTTACTATTGTAACGACGTTCATCGCTCCATACATAGTTAAATTTGGGAATAAAATAAAGGTTTCAGAATCAAGATCAACAACAACACCATAATCATCTCAAAATAACAAAAGGAAAAATATGAATAATAATTCTTCTAGCGTGACAAAGAATTAATTTATGCAATAACTTGATGCAAATAAGATAGAATAAATAGATGATAAACCCAAACTATCTTTGCATGCAATTGTTTTTATCTCCAGTCAGTTACATAAGATTTTAGAAAATATCCATCTCTTTATGTAACCACGGGATACATATTCTTCTTGCAGCTCCTAATTTTGTATGCTTGTTGGATTTGTTATTCCATCATTCTAGAGATATTAGGCTATTACTACGGGTTATTGATTTGTCATTATTTTCCAACAATTCTGTATTGTATGTTGATGATGGATAAGTACTAATGTACTTTTCTTTAGTTTATCATTCTTGCAGTTGGTATCGTTCCAGCAAGCATAATAGTAAGACCCATTAACTCTTCAAAGCACATTGTATTTGTAGTGTTTAATGCTTTTACAATTCCTGGGTAGTTTATAAGAGTAGCTTCACAAATATGATCAGTGCTCTAGCTAATTTTTATAATTGAAGAATATGGCTTTAGTGTAAGTTCTATACTTACCTCTCTGCCGTTATTCGCTGTGGCACCGATAACTTTTATTCTATCGCCTACATTCAATTTGTGTACAGAAGAGCTTTGGTCCCGCCAACCTACTAGCCGAATCTCTCCAGTATCATCTCCAAGCAGAGTATCGCTCACAGATACAATTCCACTTTTTGTGTTTACTTCTGTCATAGTAGGTGTATGCAGTACAATCGCCTCTACAACATAAGGACTTACTGAAACTTGGATATCTTTAATTTTTGATTCAAATTTTGACGAGGTTGGAAAAGATGGATCATCATCTATTAGCCTAATATATGAATCCTCTTTAGATAGAATAATGGAACTACCAAAGACTCTGCTTGGAACACATTCTATCATTGTATCAGAAATCATTTCATTGGTTATGAGCATGCTATCTATAACCGCAGATAGGAATCTACCCTCTCTATCTACTGTAAGGCAATTTATATTGCCCCTGCCGGTTTCATTTCCAACAGAAATTATTCTTAAAGGCATCACTTCAACTTCTGTTTGTGATCCAGAAAACTGCAGTATAGTTCCTTCATCACCGTGAATTTCAAAATCTCCATTGCCATATTGTGGATTACCAGGCTTAATTCTGACTCCTATAAGCCTAACACTGACACCACTATCGAATATCCTTGGGATTCTATTTTCATCAACATTCCATATAATAACGCGCAAAGAACGAGTGTGGGCTTCATTTGAGATTTGCATTTGTAATGCCTTACCAGCTTGTCCTCGAATATTATTAAAGCCAGAAATTCGTGGATTGGAATCAACATTACCAGTAATTATAACATTCTCTTTTGGCCCCTTGACATCATCAACCGTGATTGTCATTGAGTCAATGGTTGGAATCGAACTGCTGTCGTAGTCATTGTTGTCAACTAGCTCAATAGAGCCATTTGAGCCTAGACTAACTATTGGTTTACCGTCAAGACCGGACTTAACGTAGCACCTGGAAATCTTTATTAAATCTCCAGGCTGTAGGCCCATCTCATCTGGCATGTTAATCTGATTATTATCCCACAGCCTAACTTTGATGCTAGATTCTTTGTCATAGACTGTTATAGTTCGATTTATAATTTCTTCATTAGTATCCTTTTTGATAAATCTACGGATTGGATAAATATTCATAACACGAGCAGTGATAGTTACTTCTTTTGCACCAATATAAAGATCCTTGATTCCTGAACTTAATTTAGGAACATTTTCAAATGAAATACCAATGTCAGCGCCAATTAAGAATAATGCCCCTTGATCTGTTAGATAACCAGCTCCTACTTTGCGCTTCTTTTCGTCGATCATTTCTCTGATCTGCTCGGCGCTAATTTCTGGCTTCTGCTTTAGAAGTAGTTCTACCATCTTTTTAAAATCAACAGACAAGTTGATCACCAAACCTCCTCTTTGTTATTATTATTACCACGTGCTCAAAAATTATTATGAGCTATCTTGCCTATATGTTTTAATGAGGCGATACTCAAAGAACGTTACAACTCCTTTAATATTATATATATTTTAGGATAATTACTACTGGAGCAATAAAATCCAGTATATATATTTGTGTCTCTTTCATATAAAGAGACACCATAGACTATGCACCCAAGGTGAAATTTGCTAGAATATTTTATCTCCTTAATTTATCTAGGAGGAACGATGAACTAACTATTGTAACCTATTGATACTGACCACCTTGTCTAAGAGGAATGTAGCTTTACTTTTTATTATTGCAGCTACTGGCATATCACTTTCTATTCTTTCTTACCAATATTCTACTTTTATAGCTGGTGAAATATCAAAAGCTGCTTCAAAGGATGTAAGATTAAATTCCAGAATTGAAGTATACGATCTTTCAAGGATATTAGTACGTAGCATAGATTCAATCACTACCAATTTACGAATACTTGCTAATGCTCCTACAATACAAAGTAATGAGAGTGAAGAGGCACATATTCTATTTAGCACTGCACAAGCATCTACTAATGAACTTACCGACGGTTACTATTGGTTTGACCAAGATGGAAGAGCAATAACATGGAGTAATATGAATCAGAATATATCTCAGAGATATAAAGGTGTAGATATCAGCTCTATGGAATATTTTATGATACCCAAAAATACACACTTACCATATTATAGTAGTGTAATAGAATCTGCAGACAATGTTCCTAGGTTGTATATATCATTTCCAATAATTAGCAATGAACTTAAAATTGATAAAGGAACTATTACTAATAAGTCAGGAACATTCAAAGGTGTAATAGTCGCCGCAATTGGTGTCAGCAATATAGGTAAATTTTTACAAAACGAACTATCTCCTGCAATTTTAAGCAATGTTGGATTGATGGACAAGAACGGAATAATTCTATATTCCAGAAATCAACTTTTAATAGGCAAAAATTATTTAGGAGATGAGTTTCAATCATTAATAACTCCAGTAATAAAGCGTTCATATAATGACATTATAAAGCGCTCATTAGAAGGTATGTCTGGTGCAGAGGATATTACATTTTATGGTAACACAACTACTATTTCATACCAGCCTGTACTAATTGATGGAAAGCAGCTATGGACTTTGTTCATTGGTACTCCACATATCCTCGCCAGTGATGTTAATTTTTTGATAGGTCAGCAGAAGAACTTTAGTACACTTATGGTAATAATAATTGGAACCATAGCACTTGGCATAGCATTCCTCATTCTCTCCTGGAATAGAAGATTGGAAGCCGCTGTAAATGCAAGGACTGTAGAACTAAAGGAGGCAAATAACTCTTTAACTAAATCAAATAGATTACTTGCAGCAGCTAATGAACAACTAAAAGTGCATGATAAAATGCAAAAAGAGTTCATAAATATA
>Ga0157286_10000041_pt1 | contig 10629 bp, 9 predicted proteins | sample NitcycUS089202R1_FD_108706 | JGI IMG/M metagenome (GOLD analysis project Ga0157286, IMG submission 108706) | Soil microbial communities from Arlington Agricultural Research Station in Wisconsin, USA - Nitrogen cycling UWRJ-S089-202R-1 | ecosystem: Environmental > Terrestrial > Soil >... | reverse complement strand
TACGGTTACTATAGAAAACAAACCGCACATTAATGATCCCGAAGGTGAAACTATTCATCGCGATCTTATAGTTAAGGGAGGATATTCAAATGTCGAATCCGTCAGATGTGCAAAGACCTTGAGGATGATAGTTAGAGAAAAATCCGAACGGAAGGCAGAAAAAATCGTTGAAAGGCTTTGCGAGGAATTGCGAATCTTCAATCCTGTTGTAAGTGACTGTATAATCGAGTCAAAAGGTAAATCATTGAAATGATCGTGGTTATTTTCAGAATCAGAAATGGGTATCAAAATTGTTTTATGTTTGAGAGGACTAGGCCAGTCATAAACCGGTAGCTTACATACTAACGTCAGTGAGATATTTGAAATGAAGATAGCTTTCATTCACCTTTCATTTCTGCTCTCGATTTAAAAATAGGCTTTATCCCGAGTGGTGAGTAGTCGCCAGTTGAGCAGCTAAAACATAGCTCTTGTTTAGGAATTCCAATTGCCTTTGCCAGGCTTGAAGTATCATTATAAGAAACGTAATCTGCGCCAATGATTTTAGAAATTTTTGACCCAATGTTCGTATTGGAGGTTTCTTCATTCGCCTGTTGATACGCTAAGAGCTCTTGCTGCGAGGGAAAATCAATTCCAGCATAACATGGATACCGAACTGGAGGATAGGTTACAATCATGCTAATTTTCCTTGCACCAATAGAACGTAGAATTTTGATAATCGATGCAGAACTTGTTCCTCTAACTATGCTGTCGTCAACGATAACTACATGTTTATCTTTGATGATATCATGGATTGCTATTATTCCCTTGTTTATTTCAATCCTGTCTTCTTGAAATGGCTCTATGAAACTGCGCATTGAACCTTTCCTTCTGTATCTATCTTTGAGCAAGCCTTCTTCAAAAGGAATGCCTAATTCCTGCGCATATCCCAACGCAGCTGGCCGGGCCGAGTCTGGAACGGGTATTACAACGTCAGCGTCCATGATAGGGAACTTTTTTGCCAGTAATTGTCCAATTCTCTTTCTTGCTTCATATACGTTAGTTCCTTCAATTATGCTACTTGGATGAGCGAAATAGGTGTATTCGAAAGAACAATGAGCATGGGATTTTTCGGTAGAGAATTGTTCTTGCTCAATTCCATTGCTACTCATTTTGATAAGTTCCCCTGGTTCTATATCTCGGGTTAACTGCGCATCTACAGCAGATAAGGCACACGATTCTGAAGCAATTATATAGGTATTACTTTCTTTCTGAAGTCCCAAAACAAGTGGCCGGAAACCCCTTGTATCTCTTGCTGCATAAACTGAACCGTTATCAGTTAGGAATGTAAAGCAAAATGAACCGACCATTTCACCTTTTAGAATATACAAAGCTTTTGTCATATCTCCCTTCTCAGCAACATGCATAACAAGGCGTTGTGCTGCAACGAGAGTATCACTCATGGTCTGAGGAGTGAATGTGCATCCCCCCACCATGTTTGATAACTCTTCAACATTGGCAATGGTCCCGTTATGGGCAACACAAAGATCTTTTACCTTCAGAGGTTGAGCATTTTCTAAAGTGCTCTTACCAAGAGTTGAATACCTAACATGACCGATTGCAGCATTTGACTTGAACTTTTTAACGATAGTTTGAAATTCTGAAGCTGCCGCAGAAACCAGTCCTAACCGCTTTAAAGGAGGTTTATGCGGAACAGCGAGCCCCCAAGATTCCTGGCCTCTATGCTGCAATGCACGAAGGGTATCTATGATAAATGGTATCACATTGTGACCGTTCAGTGAGAATATACCCACTACACCACAGTTTTCATGTACCATGATACAATTACCATTTCCTGATTGTAAAATCAGAAGACAATATATATATAATACAATTATTTGTACAGTATAAATTTTGCTGTGTTTAGCTCCTGTAGCATGTTCTTGATTCTAAATAAACTAAAAACGTTAGGTGCCTGTTATATATTATTATTTATTACTAGTTTTACTATCATATCGAGCTTATTCCATTATTCGTTCTAGGATATTAAAACTTTTTTCTAATTTTTTTATAGTGCTGTCGATAACTTTCTGTTTCTCTTTATATATAAATTTGACATCATTCCTCTTGTTGGAAGTATTACCGATTTGAGCAAAAACAATTCCTTGAATATTTGATAGCAATTCTCTTACCTTTTTAGGCTCTCTTGTTCCAAATATATAGCGTGATTGTGACTCTGAAAACATCAGATTGTCTATCCGAGAACACGAATTTGGAATAGAATCGAGGTTTATGTTAAATCCAATTTTTCCTTGAACTGCCATTTCACAAACTGCCACTGCTAATCCTCCTTTTGAGCAATCATGAACACAATCAACCAAATTGCTTCGAATTAATTGCAATATTGCATTGGCATTCGACTTATCAGCTTTAAAGTCTAGTTGTGGAACAATTCCGCCAATAACATTATGATAATATTCGTAGTATTCAGAACCACCCATTTCATCACCGGTTGGGCCTATTATAAAAATGGAATCGCCAGATTCGAGACCAGATTGCATAATCCATGTTTCCTTTTCAATCAGTCCTAGGGATCCTATAACAGGTGATGGCTTTATTGTCCCCTTCAAAGTTTCGTTATAGAAGCTTACCTTTCCTCCAACTACCGGAATATCCATGAACTTACAAAACTCGATCATTGCATTCACTGTCTGTACAAAAGTCCAAAATATCTCTGGATCTTCAGGACTACCAAATTGCAGGTGATCGATTACTCCTATTGGTTCGGCGCCGGTACAGACGACGTTTCTGCATGCCTCAGATAAACATCCTAGCATTCCCCAATATGGATCTAAGTAACAGTGTTTGGAATTTCCATCTAATTTAAATGAGATAAAGTTGCCATTGTCAAGTTTCATAACAGAAGCATCACCACAACCAGGTTTTATCAGTGTTCTCAGTCCAACCTCATGATCATATTGATGGTAAACCCATCGCTTATTAGCAATAGTAGGGTTAGATAACATGCAAGATAGGATGGTCTCCAGATTTTGACGTGTTTGAGGCAATTCAAAGGATTTTTTTTTTAATCTGTCAAGATATGCGGGACGTTTTACTTCTCTAACTATATTTGGTGCATGTGCGAAGAGATTTGATGGCAGTTCAGCGACTACTTTTCCGTCATATCGTATAACCACGTTTTGGTGTTCCTTAACTCTTCCGATTATGGCATACGTGATTCCATATTTATCAAATATCGTTGCTAATTTCTCAATTTTTGACTCGTCAGTAATGTAAAGCATCCGCTCTTGAGACTCAGATACCATTAATTCTGTCGGTGACATATTCTGATGCTTGAAATGGACTTTAGTTAATTCTATATCTAACCCCTTTTTAAAATTGTCCGATGTTTCCGATAGGCAGCATGAAAGTCCTCCTCCGCCTAGATCCTTGATTGCTTTTAAGCAGCCTTGTTCTACTGATTCAATTGTCGCTTCAAGTAACAATTTTTCTAAAAAGGGATCTGGGATTTGCACTGCAGATCTGTTTTCTTCCTTTAGAGTTTTCGAGGCAAAAGACGCTCCATCAATCCCATCCCTGCCAGTAGATCCTCCAGCTAGTATGATTATGTCATTAATGTCAATCTTGTTTGCAATTAATTGATCCCTTTTTCCTAGGCCTATTGAGGCAACATCAACAAGACAATAATTCTCAAATGAGGGATCGAATTCTATTTCACCTCCGACAGTGGGTATTCCTATACAATTTCCGTAATCAGCAATCCCGCGAACGACACTTTTGAAAAGCCATTTTGACTTTGCTTGGTATTTTTTAGGCCCTCTAGAGATTGGAGCGAACCTAAGAGCATTAAGAATAGCTATAGGACGTGTACCCATTGATATTATATCTCGCACTACGCCTCCAACTCCAGTAGCAGACCCACCATAAGGTTCCACTGCAGAAGGATGATTATGGCTCTCAATGTGAACGGTAATGACATAGCCATGACCAACATCTAATACACCAGCATCTTGGCCGGGTCCAACTATAACTCGCTTTCCTTTAGTAGGTAATAATCTTAGGTATGCCTTCGAAGATTTATAGGAACAATGTTCAGACCATTCTGAACCAATGATGTCCAGTTCGACTCTATTAGGAACACGTTGCAACTTCTCCTTGAGATAATTTAACTCTCGATTAGTCAGCTGAGCCATTAATATTTCACAATTGCTTTCTTTGTTGACAGCGATGGTTCGCGACAGTCAAAATACGATATTAATGAACGAAATATATTTATGGCATTATCAGAAGATCTATTAGCCGAAAGCAGCGTTTCACTAGCTCTTTCAGGATGCGGCATCATTCCCATTACATTTCCTTCTTCATTACAGATTCCAGCAATTAAATCGTACGATCCATTAGGATCGTCTTTAAAATATCTTAAAACGATTTGATTGTTCTTTTTGAGATCTTTTAAGAGTTGATTATCCGCTACATATCTTCCCTCGCCATGAGCAATAGGGATTTGGATCTTTTGATTTTTTTGGAAATTATTCGTAAATGGCGTCTTATTATTCTGGACCTCAATGGTCGTCCGTCGACAAACAAAACTAAGAGAATTATTCATCATCAAAGCTCCGGGAAGTAAACAAGACTCGATAAGGATTTGAAAACCGTTACAGATACCAAGTATTGGCAGACCATCCTTCGCCATCCTTTTAACTTCATTTATAATTGGACTATTAGCCGCTATGATGCCTGCGCGAAGACGGTCTCCGTAGGAGAAACCTCCGGGGATTATCATAGCATCATAACCAGTAATCCTATCTTTTGTGTGCCATATATAATTAGCACGCAAATTTAAAATATTGTTGAGAACATGATGAATATCACGCTCGCAATTGCTTCCTGGAAAAACTGCAATTCCAATCTTAAACATTCTTTGACTCGAAGTTTGCATTGTCAATATATTAATACCTTCGTAAAATACATAATTATAATATGTATATGCATATTACAAAGTTTTTATTCTGAATAAAAAAATAATAACAATGATGGATGAGCTTGTTCGAGACATTATGACAAAGAATGTTGTTACAATTGCTAGTGACAAAACAGCATTGGATGCAGCCAAACTTATGGCTGAAAAAGGTATCAGCTCTTTGATAGTTGTAAAGAATGGAAATCCTGAAGGCATTATAACTGAACGTGACTTTATTAAAAAAATTTGTGTTAAAGAATTACAAGTAGCACAAATAAAAATTATTAATATTATGTCAAAAATTCAAACGATTGCGGAACCCGACACTCCTATAGAAGTCGCTGTACAAAGAATGGTCAATCGTAGGATCCGCAGATTACCTATCCTGCAGGATGGAAGAGTTGTTGGAATTATTACTGTTACAGATTTAGCCAGACATTTGCGGACTATATTACTAATTGAGGGAGCACTATCAAGCGATAGATAATTTAAAAACTGGTAAGAGATAGGACTACCTTTTTTGAGATAGACTAAGGCTCATTAGTATCAGCAGGATATGTTTTTAGCCCTTTTCTTTCAAGTTTTTCGGCATTAGATGTTATTGTTCTTTCTAATTCTTTCTTATATTTCTCAATCTTTGAACCAATTCTTTGATACTTTAGTGCTAGAATTTGGCAGGCAAGGATTCCTGCGTTTCTTGCTCCATCAATTGCGACGGTAGCGACAGGAACCCCTGTAGGCATCTGTACGATTGACATAAGCGAATCTAGACCATTCATACTAGCTGTTCTAATTGGCACACCAATTACTGGTATAGGAGTTATCGCTGCAACCATCCCCGGAAGATGTGCCGCTCCACCAGCGCCTGCTATAATGACTTCGATTCCACTTTTTTTGGCTTCTTTTGCATAATTTAACATTCTTTCAGGTGTCCTATGTGCTGAGACAATTTTGATTTCATTATTAACTCCAAAGGAGTCTAAAATTACAGCTGCCTCTTTCATGACCGGAAGATCTGAACCACTTCCCATAATTATACCGACGAGTGGTTTAACTAGCGCTTTGGTCATTTATTTAATTCACCACCAATTTTATCATCTTTCTTGCTCTCTTTGCTCTTGATAACGCTTGCTCTACAGTATTTGCAGTAACAGTGATATGCCCCAGCTTTCGCCGTGGATTCGATATTATCTTACCATAAATATGCAATTTTACACCTTGAATTGAAAACAAATTTTTCAATCCTTTTATCGCATATGGTCCGCTATGATTTGCAGATCCCAGTATATTCACCATAACAGCAGGGCACAACAATTCCGGCTTTGACAAAGGCAGATTAAGTACGGCACGTAAATGCTGCTCAAATTGTGAAATCGAGCATGCCTCGATAGAATAGTGTCCCGAATTATGTGGTCTTGGAGCTATTTCATTTATTAGCACATTGCCATCGTGCATTACAAACATCTCGATTCCAAAAATTCCAGCTCCTTTGATTGCCTGCATGGTTTTCTCTGCCATTTTTTTTGCTCTTGTGTTGAGTTTTTCTGAAATTCTCGCAGGGACAATAGTTGTATCTAAGATTCCTTCATTATGTATATTCTCACCGACTGGAAATGACTCTATCTGACCTGAGGAATTTCTTGCTACTATGATTGATATCTCTTTTAGATACGGCACGAATTTTTCTAGCATGCATTCTTTTCCAGCAAAATAGGCAAAGGCTTCGTGTATTTTATCTTTCGATTTGATTAGAAAATTACCTCTTCCGTCATAAGAATCTTGACAGGCTTTTAGGATGGTGGGAAATCCGTAGCTCGCACAGAGCTGTCTCAAATGGTCTTCTGAATCGACAAGGTCAAATCTAGGAACTGCTATATTGTTTTCCTTCAAAAATGATTTCTGCCTATACTTATTTTGGATTATTGCCAAAGTTTCTGGCGAGGGATACACAGGATATTTTTTTGATTGCAAATCTTTAAGCGCAGTTGAATTTGCAAGCTCTATTTCGTATGTAAGTACATCGGATTTAGTTGCCAACTTTCTAATAGCATTTTCGTCGTCGAAATTAGCAACAATTTGTTCATCTGAAACAGAAGATGCAGGACATTGGTTACTAGGATCTAGAATTATAACCCTGAAGGACATACGCTTGGCCTCTTGAGTAATCATTTTTCCGAGTTGCCCTCCTCCAATTATTCCTATGCAAATTGGCCTTTTCATTAGAAGGAATCCGCTGCTGATTTTAGCCATTAGTCTTCTATTGCAATTTATAAAGGGAATTAAAAGTCTTCTTTTCGTAATATACTAGCCATCATATTTTGATGAAAGGTCTTCTAACCTTTGGGACGAAGATAGAATAGCCTTGAATATATTTATAATCAAAATTTTTGGACAAGTACTTTAAAAAAGGGTATTTGACTTTTACGATTTATGAATCTGAAGGGAAAGGTTGCAATAGTTACTGGAGCGGGGGGAGGAGTCGGCAAGGCTACCACTAAAAGGTTAGTATCTGAAGGCTGCAAGGTGGTTCTCATAGGACGAGAAAGAGGAAAGTTATCAAAAGCTATCTCTGACACTGATAGTAGAAAGAATCTTTTAGCAATTCCAACTGATATCACCAGGGAAGCCGAAGTATTAAACGCTATAGAACAGACTATTTCGGCATTTGATAAAATCGATATACTGGTAAATAATGCGGGAGTTCTTAATGATCCTACACCTTTTCACTTGATGACCGATGATCAATGGATGGAATTAATCAATACAAATCTCATTGGAAGCTTCAGAATAACAAAGGCAGTCCTTCCGATTATGATGAATATAGGTGGAGGCAGCATCATAAATATTTCGTCCATACTAGGATTACGAGCGATTCCAAAGGTTCCATTGTCGGTTTATGGAGTAACAAAGGCTGGTGTAATAATGTTTACAAAGAGCATTGCGGTTGAATATGGTCAATATGCTATACGGTGTAACTGCATTGCTCCATCTACTATACGTAGTCCCATTATTGAACCGTATTTACAAGATGAGAATGCAAAAAAAATTCTTGAATCATCTTTTCCGTTACGAACGATAGGGAATCCTGAGGATATTTCTGGAGCAGTTTGCTACCTATCTTCTGATGACGCAAAATGGATAACTGGAACGATTCTAACTGTAGATGGCGGAATCTCTGCAAAGCAGTGAGTAAAATAAGAAAACAATTTCTTTTAACAAAATCGGTAAAATGGATAATAATAATAATCATAATGAGTCATTGGGTTGATTTATTTTCGTTGATAGCAGGAACAATCCAAAAATGCACTAGATGTTAATGTTGTGCTTCGTCTAGAAGTCTATTTGTATTTTTATTGATTAATGGAATTATCTTTTTCATTATAATTTCATGGAAGTTGTCGGTATTGACATCAAATGATAGCAGTAATACATATGAGAGGCGGCTGCTATAATCTGTAATTGGAATAGTTGCTCGGATCAGTTTAGCATAGTGAGAGCTAGCGTAAATGATTTTACCCAATAGATATTCCCATCTTAGTCTTGTATACTGGCGAGTGGCAGCTGTAATTGCATACTGAGCTCTTTCCTCCGGTCCCAGCAAAGGTTTTAAACCTTTCCGATGTGAAGTCGATAATAATTTACCGTCTTCGTCTGCAATTGCTGCAAATCTAATTGAACGATCCTGTGATATAACATTATCACATAGTTCTTGTAGGTATCCTTCTTTCAAACAGTTATATTCATACATACGCACTTATATATGAGCATATTTTTCATCAGATCGCACCAAAAAGCCTGCTTTATTCAAACAACCTATAATAACATTGAACAACGCTAACAATTTTTATCACTGCTAACGTCTCTTACTGTCGCTTATGAAGATCCAAGAGGGGTCATATGTTTTACTTTTTCACACACATAAAAAGAAATGGCTTGCAAAGGTTACTTTAGAAAAGAAAATGCATACACATCTTGGAGTTATAGATGTTTCATCAATTATTGGAATGGAATACGGCTCTCTAGTTAGAACAACTGAAGGCAAAGTCGTGTATCTTGTTGAACCTACAATTCATGACTTTGTAATGAAATCAGAACGAAGGACTCAGATTGTTTATCCGAAGGATTTTGGTTTTATTGCAGCTCGGACTGGTTTGAAAAATGGATCAAAGGTATTGGAAATTGGAACTGGTAGCGCTTCTCTCACAACATTTATTGCAAGTATTGTAAAACCAAATGGACATATTTACACGTTTGATATTAATCCGGATTTTCTCGCTACCGCAAAACGAAATCTGGAAAAATCTGGAATGGCTGAATACGTCACTATGCATCAACATGATCCTCATCAAGGACTTGTTATAAGAGATGCAGACATCGCAATAGTCGATCTAGGTGATCCATGGACTATAATCAACCAGGTTCATCAAGCATTGAAAGGAAGCGGTGCATTTGTTGCAATTTGTCCCACCATGAATCAGTTAGAAAAAATTGCAACTGGGCTGAAACAAAATGGTTACATAGACATTGACTGTATCGAAATAATGATCCGCAACATAGAGGCAAGGGAAGGAATGACAAGGCCTTCTATGAGAATGATAGGGCATACGACATATTTGGCGTTTGCAAGAAAAGTTACAAATATAAACGATGATAATAATACGCTGCCTGAATTGGTAGACGAGAATAGAAAAACAGATTAAGGATTCTCTTGTTGTTCGGGGCCAGAGCTAGATGGAATCGTTGTTATTGCCTTCTTTTTTTATCAATGACATTTTTGGATCGAATGAGCCATATATAATAAAGAGATAAGTGCTACTCAAGGAACTGTTCCAGATATTTTCATAAATACGCAATCTGTACATTAAAATTAAATAGTTTTTAGCATTCATAACATTGATGAGGAATAAGACTGCTATCATAATTGTATCTATAACAATAACATTGGCATCCGTTATTTCCTCCGTAAAAGCTTATAATTATTTTTCAAACAGCCCTGAACATGTGGCAAACATAACCAAGACAAAAATAATACCTTCAGACCTTAAGGTCCTTGTGCCTTCCTATAACGATAATGGTTCGTCCTTTGGCGAGTCAAAACCTTATTCTGATACATTGAAGCAGCAACAGGCACTTCCAGATCTATTTAATCATGTACAAAACTCTGTTGTTCAAATAACCAGCAAAGTTCCTCTACCTACAAATATAATTATCAATGGCAACCCTCTAGAGAGCCAATCTATTGCACTTGGTTCGGGCTTTATCTTCGATAAGGAAGGACATATAATCACCAACTATCATGTGGTACAACAATCCGACGAAGTTCATGTAACATTCGTTGATGGAGATGTCTATACGGCACATGTGATAGGAAAAGATGTCTTCTCAGATCTTGCAGTAATGCAACTAGACAAGGCTGCAGTGTCAAAAGAAACTCTGACTCCATTACCACTGTCAAACTCTTCTGATATTGAAGTTGGACAGCAGATTGTTGTCATAGGGAATCCGTTTGGCTTGAGTGGATCTATGACACACGGTATAATTAGTCAGCTAAATAGGCTACTGCCAGTTGCAGAATTTAAATTTTCCTTTCCAGGTATAATCCAAATTGACGCTGCCACAAATCCTGGCAATTCTGGTGGTCCACTTCTGAACTTATACGGCGAAGTTATAGG
>Ga0157286_10000040_pt1 | contig 10643 bp, 12 predicted proteins | sample NitcycUS089202R1_FD_108706 | JGI IMG/M metagenome (GOLD analysis project Ga0157286, IMG submission 108706) | Soil microbial communities from Arlington Agricultural Research Station in Wisconsin, USA - Nitrogen cycling UWRJ-S089-202R-1 | ecosystem: Environmental > Terrestrial > Soil >... | reverse complement strand
TCCATGTAATTAATGCGAGACTAAATATGACAAAGCGGCTTAAACTAATCAAAACTAACCTAAATATGGAACATGGTTTATTTAGGTACTAATTAACAGTTTTTGTAATTTTGACAATAACAAAGGTAATTCTAGTCTAATATTACCAATTATTGATAACAATATCGAAGATTTAGATAGCACCATACTAAAGCATACGATATTTATCTTAAGGCCTGAATTCAAGCCACTAGATACCATTAACGCACCTGATCAAAGTCTTTTGTTTTGAAGTTCTTGATCTTCTTTCTCTGATTTCTCATGTTCTTTAAGTGATTCGATTGTATCGAATACTTGGCCGCATTCTTTACATCTTATAATTTCGCTTGAAGACATATCCACGATAGTAGATGCATCAGATAATTTAAAATTTTGCCGCAAAAAATACTAAATAATCAGAATCTTATTTGTGTATCATAATGTTTCTTAAGTGGGTCGTTATAAGAATCATGTTATTATTATATGCTCCATTCAACTAAACACACAACATTATTATTATGTTATTTGCAGTTATAGCGATTAAGTAAACAAAATTACTGTTTACATATATTTATTATTTATTTCTGTCATGTATATACCCCTTGTTGAAGATATATAAGACGAATACGAAAAAAGGTTTAAACGACGACCTTCAAGAAATAAAGATATATCTTGAAAGAAATTCGCACCGAAATTGAAATTAAAGCATCTCCCCAAAGAGCATGGCAGGTACTTACAGATTTTGATAACTTTCCACAGTGGAATCCCTTTATTCGTCAAATAAACGGAGAGGCCAAGGTTGGAATAAAACTTCAAATACATCTTCAGACTTCCAGAGGAAAAAGTAGGATCTATCGTCCTACGGTAACAAAGGTTGAACCAAATCACGAACTGCGTTGGTTGGGAAAATCTTTTATACCTGGAATGTTTAATGGTGAGCGAATTTTTACTATACAGCCATTAGAAGTAAATTATATACGCTTTGTACATAAAGAGATCTTTACTGGTTTGGGAGCCTCTCTTGCGGGTAATCGTCTGGATGAAGATCTGTATCAAAGTTTCGACAAAATGAATAATGCCTTTAAAAAAAAGGTCGAGCAAGTAGCTAATTAACAAGCGATGATCCGATTCTTCTTAAACCTACTCCATATAGTAAAAAGCTGCTGATAAAGGTAACACTGAGAATAACATAAAACTATCCAATCCTAAGTTGTTGAAATTACAAATGCAGATCACAATAGAATTACAGCTGAAATTAAATTTGAAATTAAGGTGAGGTTCATGTTAGTTCAAGAGGAGAAATACCTTCATGCTAGTTTAACCATAAAGGTTATTCCTGATGCAAATGTGACAGCAGATAATATTATTACTTCGGAGTCACGGAAAGTGGTGTGATGATATTAATGATAACCCAATATCATCGCAAAAAATCCTCCATTGTTCTATTAAACCCATTTGAGCTGTACTTTGCTTAACTTCTTCTCGATAAAGAACTATATCTGACACAACACTACTATAGTTCTAGGTCCAGGCAGCAATATTTTATGACTTAAACTGTGACTCTCTTATTCATGACAAAGATTGCTATTAGCAATAAGGTTGCTGCCGCTAGTAGGATACTTTACCTCCTCCCACAAGAGAAGATATTCCAAGCAATTCTGTGAAAAATTTATCCTTATGGACTCGACTGCCTAAATAATAACTACCCATAATTCTCGGATGAACTTAACTACTAGTAGAGATACTCAGCTGATAAATAATATTAATAGAAAATATGTGACATGCTTACGCATTAAAAAGTTGTCTCCACAGTTGAAATTTGCAGCGTATTAAATTAATAAACTAAAAAATTTCTCGTGGCATTTAATATATTAAATTGAATTAAAGACATTTTATATCAAAGTATAAGGGAATTGTTATTGAAGAAATGACAATTATTATATAAATTAACTATTGCTAAGTAATGTATTTCATAGGAACTAGTAATATATTTAGTACAAATGTAGGGTTGACATAAATACTTAGTTTTCATTTCCTTTTTTGACTCATGAGATATAGAAGCAGAAGTGACATAGCTGAAATGATTCTAGAAGCTGCCAATGGAGGAGCTACCAAGACAAAAATAATGTATAAAGCCTTTCTATCTTATGTACAATTAAAGGAATATTTGGCAGTCTTAGAGAAAAATGGTTTGCTAGAATATGAAGATGGAATGCGATCTTATAGAACAACGGAAAAAGGTATTCGTTTATTACGAATATATAATCAGGTAGACGAGTTAGTTGCTCTTAATGACAATAAATGAAAAATAAGGAAAAGAATAGATATTACTTTTTCTATCCCTTACAGTTGTCTTTCCTTGTCAAAATGAAGCTGAGTAATCGCCTCTTCTTCTTTATTATCTTATCACGATTCTGATACATTGTCTTATTTAAGTTCCACCCTCTACTGTGGAAGAGACTATTTGGGTATTTTATTATAAGATGATAAAATCACCATATAACCAATACATTGTTGAGATAGTAATGTTACTAATTGATAGTAATATTTAAATAATTTTGCTAATGGGTATAGTATGCGAAAGAAGAAGACACAGCAGAAGGAGTATTAAAACTGCTGATTGAAGAAAAGATCATAGTTCGACTTATAAAAATAATCGAAAGTGAAGAATACTATATTAGAGAGAATCAGTTCTTATATTATAAGAATGGGGGAATAATAAAACCACGTGACGTTCATAAAAATATAGGACTCTGGATTAATTAAAGATAATAAAAAGATGTTACATTCTTAAAAAATTAAGTCAATATAATTGGATAGCCAACGCATACTCTATCCACACTTTTATAATGACGATATTGTACAATAGGCATCTAAGCTAACATCTGATTGAAAAATTTGGTCGCTGTAGCGTAAATCTATTGTCGGTTTGCTTGTCATATGGTACAACATTACAAAAGTATATGTAAAAAAATGCTTCTGAAAGATGAATATAATCAGCTCTAATTTTAAAAAACAATACATATACTAATATTCAACAGACTTTTCAACATAAAATTAGCAATTGGCAAGAGCAGATAATTTTGCAGTTGAAAAAGGAAAAGCAGATAGAGCGATAGAATGGATGAATTCCTATGCAAGGAAAAACAATGAAAGGTTTGAGGTGAAACGGGAAGAATATTTTTTATCAACAATAAAATTTGGTAGTTTTGAGGTGATATCTTGGAAGGGTGATTGGTCGACTGCTCGCAATATCATGCTAAAAGCGAGCAGCAAGTTAAACATGAAAGTATTGGAGGCAGGATATCATGAAAAGGGTAATCTTCTTTCATCATTTTTTGGAACTAGTAGAGAATTTGCAAAGGTTTATCGTACTGGCAATCTTATTGGACAAATAGAATTAGGATCCAAGTCCGGTAAATGGACAATAAAGTCAGAAAAACTAGTATAAAACGGGATCGCTATATTTTTTACTTTGTCATGTATGTATGTATTCGACACATTAGGATAGCAGCTTTGCATCTTTTGGTATTAATGGAAGGTGGGTAGCATTTGGTGGTTTTACTGGTGCAGATGTTAAACTAAATGTTCAGGCTCTCTATTCTAAACAAATAAAATTAATAGGGTCTACTGGAGGTACAAGAAAAGAACTAAAAGAACTTATAGATATGTCCAAGCAATTAAAAGTTAAAGTATGGAAAAAATTTAAGCTTGAAGACGTGAGAGGCATTACAAGCACTATTCGCAAAGGAAAGAGATGGAAGGATTCTTTTAAACATAGGCTAGAGAATAGATCTAAACGTTTCGTCAATGTATCTTCTGATGTTGGACTTTACCTATTGTCTTAGGTAAGATAAATCTCTATTTACTGTACCAATACTTACTTGCAACATAGATGCCATCTCTGGCTGGCTATGGGCCTTGGCTATCGAGGTCTGCTAGCTGGTTTTCTGCATTTATCTGAATATAACAAAATATCTTCTTTTCCTTTTGTTGCCATCATATCGTTGAACTTCTTTTCTATGCCAACAGTTTTGGATAATTCTGCAAGAAACTGAATTATAGTCCTTATGGTATTAAGTCTGGGGTTAACCTCCCTTTTCATTGCAATGATATATTCAGATATCGTCAACGCATTTTCCTTAGATAACCTATTTCTATCTCTTAGGGTTATTTCACAAAACTTGTTTGTAATAAAGCCTTCTGTTGCCAAAGTAATTTTCCTTTCTAATATACTATATCTTCATCATTCTTTGATGCTGCTAATATTGCTGCTACTTCTGATTTGTTTGAATGCTTGGCCATTTAAGACGTCTTTAAATATAAAGGGTTAGCTAATAATACTTTCCAATAGACCGTATAAGTTAAATGTAATATCAATTTTAGCTATGAAGTAAATGGAAATTCCTTACGGTTATCCACTTTATAGACCTCCTTCTGAAGCTGATTCAATAATATTTCAGGTTACATTAGGCTGTTCTTTTAACAAATGTTCATTTTGTAATATGTATAGAACAAAAGAATATGTAGAAAGATCATGGGAACAAATAAAATCAGAAATTGACTTAGTCGCAAAGGCATATCCCCAAACTTTTCGAATATTTCTTGCGGATGGAGACGCGCTCAACCTTTCTACCGATAGACTAATTCAGATTTTGGATTATGCATATACTAAATTTACAAACTTGAAAAGAGTATCATGCTATGCAATGCCGAAAAATCTGCTGCAAAAGAAAGATGAAGAATTAGATAAACTAAAAACTGCTGGGCTAGGTATGTTTTATTTAGGTATTGAAACTGGTAATGACATTCTTTTGAAGAAAATTACTAAAGGCGCAACAAGCAAAGGTATTACTCAGGCCTGTCAAAAAGCAAAACGTCATGGATATATTTTATCATGCATGATAATTCTAGGCATTGGTGGAAGGAAATATACTAACGAGCATATTCATGATACTGCAAGAATTGTAAGCGAAATTGCTCCTGACTATTTAGGCGCATTGACATTATATTTAGAAGATGGGACATATAATGAATTTATGATAAAGTTTGGTGAACCTTTTATCCCATTGGACGATATTGCAGTATTAGATGAAATCGAAAGACTCATTTCAGATTTTAAGCCTTTGACACCAGTAATATTCAGGGCAAATCATGCATCAAATGTCTATTCATTAGGCGGCACTATTCCACAAGATAAAGAGAATATACTCTCGTTGGTCAGAGGATTGAAGAATCACCAAGAAATGCTGAAACCTAGGACTTTACGTCGATTCTAGCGGCATTTCTTTTGTTATTTTTGTTGTTGTCTCTGTTTATCCAAGCGGCAACAGCATTATTAAATTAGATGTTACAGATGATGCATGTAAAGGAGAAGACAAATATCATAATTTCTAAAGGTAACATAATTTCTATTTTCCTCTATGACCTTACAACAGGAGAACACTTTAGGGGTCAGCCAATCTATGGAGTCGTGCAATCAATCAAAGATATTAATGGAAATGAAACTAAAAAGGTCATAGAGAAGCAGCTTATGACATAAAGATTTTAGCAATAGGCTCGTTCATATGTTTAGTACCAATAGCAGGAATGGAACTCGTGTGATATAAATTGTCAATCGTTCAAACACAATGATGAGAAAAAAGTTACTTTTATAATACATATAAATTCTTTAAGCAATCTAAGTTTAAATGGAAAATATAGCATCGCTACTTTCGTTTGTAAAACATTTGATCCTATAATGGATGATAATAGAGCGATAATAAATCAATCAATCTTGTGAAATAGAAAAATAATTCAAATATAAAAATGTAAATATCTATCTGCAAACTGCTATATAATATAATTCTCGCCTATGCAATGTATTTAACGAAAGAATAACAGTATATGCTGTGATAACGGCTGTCATGCTATTACTGCTTACTTCAATGTTTCTTGCACCAGATCTCACTAAAACTATCATTAAATGATGACAACAATAACAATAACAGCAGAAGAAGATATTATGAAAATTTTCAATCATTATGAGTAATAATATTATATTTTAGGAAAAGAAGAAGGAAATAGCAATAATAAAGCATTCGGGTTTATTGAAATCGATAAACCCGATAATGAGATGTTGTTTGAGATTTATGGGTCTGAGTATATTACAGAGAATCGCTGTTCTGAAGAACAACAAAAAAGGAAAAGCTTGGCTATCGACATGCTAAAATACATGCAGCTTATACAATATTAAAACAGAGAAAGGCTGAACCATGCGCTATATAATGCATCCGTATTCCCTGATAAAGAACTGAACAGCTGTACTTAATGAGCTATAGTAACAGTATGAAAAAGACTTCTAATAATAGTTCATGTACTTAAATATCCATACATACCTCTAGCCTTGCTTTTTGTACTTAATTTTGCTCTACAATAAAGTATCAATAACATAGTTTAAACAGTTATACCACATAAAATTATACTATTAAGATTTTAACGTTTGGTAATGGTCATTATGCATATGTATGTTGAGATAGAATGAATGCTACTGGTATATTAACCAAAAAATGGTCAATACCTACCAACATCTTTGGAGGTGGCATTGTAGTCAACCAGATCAATAGTGCAGGGACAGAAGCACATACAATAATAGTAAGAATAATCAGCCATACAGCGGTCATCTTTTCAACCATAATTTAACAATTTTTATGTGAGTATATAAATTTTAAAATTCATTATATATTTTCTTACATAATGAAACTAAAATCACTGATTTGGGTCGCTATGTGTAATATTATGAAGTCTTCTAAACTGAAAATTTCAGGATATTCTATATATTATTATTAATAATGACACGTAAATGTTCCAGTGGCATAGCTTTTGGTAACATCTACAAATTGAAGCTTTTCCAGGCACAATTAAATCTTCACAGGCGCATCTTTGTTTATCGGAATATATATAAAATTTGGAATATTCTAGATACTATATCTACATAAAAGTAGGATTATAAATAAGCAAATTTGACTGTTCTTTGCTCATACATGAGATTACTAGAATATCAAGGCAAGGAATTATTTGATCAATACGGCATTAGAATTCCAAGGGCATATCTCGCCATTACAATGGAAGAAGCAAAGGAATCAGCAGCGAAACTCGGTTATCCGTTTGTATTAAAATCACAACTTACTGTAGGTGGCAGGGGCAAGGCTGGTGCCATTTTAAAATGCAAAACAGAATTAGAATTGACGTCAAAGTTTAGTGAACTTGTAAATAAAAAAGTAAAAGGCGAACTATCCCGCGGCATTTTACTTGAAGAAATAGTAGACATAAAAAAGGAACTCTATCTGTCCCTCTTCCTGAACAGAAGTAAGAGATGTTACTCCCTAATTGCATCGGCAAAAGGAGGAATAGAGATTGAAAGTGTAGTAGATAAGATCATTGTTGATATACCTAGTGATGGACTATCTGCACAGACTGCAGAAGATGTGGCACATAAACTTGGACTTACTGGTAACACTGTAGTCTACTTTATTGATGTTACAATGAAACTTTCCAAACTTGTAGGCGAGAAGGAGGCAGAGCTAGCAGAGATAAACCCGGTAGCCATTCTAAGTGATGGATCTCTTATGGCACTTGATGCAAAGGTCATCATAGATGATAATGCCATCTTCAGACATCAAGAATTAAAAAAGTATGATCATATTTCTGAATTGGAGGCACAAGCTGAAAAAAGTGGATTTTCTTTAGTCGAACTAGATGGAAATATTGCAATTATAGGAAATGGTGCTGGGCTAGTAATGTCGACTATAGACATGGTTTCAGATACAGGTGGCAAAGCAGGATCTTTTCTCGACTTTGGTGGTAGAGCAACAATTGAAACAATATATGAGGCACTAAAAGTTATTAGCAAAATCAAAAGAATTGACGCAATTCTAGTAAATCTATTTGGGGGAATAGTAAAAACGAATCTTGTTGCACAGGCAATACTTGATGCATATAAAAACAATCTTATCGATGTCCCAGTCTTTGCAAGGATTTCTGGAGCAGAGTCTGAAAAAGCAAAAGAGATATTGAAAGGAAGTCAAGCGAAGTTATATGGTACCGTAGAGGAAGCAATATATGCATTGGTTAAAGAGGTTTCAAAATGAGATAACTGGTGAATAAAATGACTAACAAATTTGACATCTTTGATATATTGGTTGGAAAGGAGAGTGACAAGGATTATAAGAAAAAACCTGTGATAATACAGGGAATAACTGGAAGTTATGGTTCCACACACACTAGATTAATGAAGACGTATGGAACAAACATTCTCGCGGGAGTAACTCCTGGCAAGAAGGGTCAAGATTTTGAAGGAACTCCTGTTTATAATGGCGTAGCCGAAGCAGTAGGAGCATCAGGAGCCAAAATATCTGGAATATTCGTGCCAGCACCATTTTTCCTAGATGCGGCAAAAGATGCATTAGATAATGGAATAAAATTACTGGTCGCTATTCCGGAGCATGTTCCAATTAGAGATTCGATTAAAGTTCTTGAATATGCTCAAATGAAAGATGCAAGAATGATAGGACCTAATACCCCTGGCGTAATTGTCCCCGAAATAATGAAAGTTGGCATAATGCCTGCCCAACCGTTCAAAGCAGGTAATACCATAGTATTTTCACGTAGTGGAACTCTAATGTATGAAGTATCTTATAACTTGACAAGAGCTGGTTACGGACAAAGATTGTGCCTCGGGATTGGAGGAGATCCAATCAATGGAACAAATCTTATTGAAGCCTTTGATATGATTAGGGATAGACAGGATGTTGAGTCAGTAGTAGTGGTAGGTGAAATAGGAGGAGATGCAGAGGAGCAGTTGGCAAATTATTTGATAAAAACAAAATTCTCTAAACCAGTGGTTGCATATATTGCAGGAAGATCTGCACCCAAAGAAAAGAGAATGGGGCACGCAGGTGCAATCGTTTATGGAAACTATGGTTCGGCTGAATCTAAAATTAGTAATTACGCGAAAGCAGATATACCAGTTGCAAAGCGTCCTCCAGAGATATCAGAATTACTTGCAAAGAAATTACGCAGGTAGATAATAATTCATTTTCCGTTACATTTCAATACAAGAACCTTGACTGTTGTTATATAGGTAAAAATAGAGGACTTCGTATATCTGTAAAAGCCAAGTTATTATTTTGCAGATTATACATTATATAAACAGATAAACAGTTTTTTAACTGCCCGATATTCCTGTGATATACTACAGCTAGGAATATGCTATTATTTGGCTTTTTAAAATCGCTCCAAATATTCTGTATTTAAGACTGCATACAATATGGATTTCTCAAATAAAGCCTCTCAGCATATAAAACCGTTCAAACAGCCAGCAACCTTTGTTTATCACATGTTTTTCCTAGTAATTTTGAGTCTTGAAATTATAAAGTTTATGAAGTTGTTTATATTGACATTCCTACCAATTATAGAATTAACCTTATTTTTAAACAGCCATGGAATAATTATGGTCATGTGTAACATCTTCTGCCTTACCACATTTTATACAAATCCAGCTGATATGTTCCTTACAAACATTGCACACTGAATGAGGTGTTAAAAAAGTTCCACATTCTCTGCAAGATTGCTTGTTGTACATTTGTTGAAATTACTCCATTTTTGTTTAATCTTTATTGGAATTCCTCTAAATGGTAATATAAATATTTGGACATCAGACTTAATATTTTTCAAAAAGAGCATAATATTTATTTTTCTTTATAGTTATTGCCTTTTATGCTAGACTATGATATTATAAAGTCTCATTATTGCCTACTTCCTTTTTATTTCCTTTCTTTGTTCTAAAAATATATTCTGTAATACAGTTACGTAGGTTGAAATCAATTCTCCGCACTGCATTTCTTCACGATGTTTTTCAAGATCATTGCCAAAAGCTATTGTTAAGGATTTTGGCATTTTTAGATATTCACTCATATATATTAGAAGCGAATGGTACATAAACTTCATAATTTCATTATCATCATTTTCTTTGAAATTCTTATCGGCAATTAGGTTTGATACAATAATTGAGAACGGTGTAGATAGAATCGCCTTTTCACTATGTTGTGGTTCATCCAGAAACTTAATAACTTTCATAAAAAGTAGATCTTCGATAGCAGAGGCCATTCTTTCAATATTATGCTTTTGTTTTTCTGATGACATATATATTAATAAGTGATTATTTGATGTTATTTTAGGATATTTATTAAAGGTTAATATCCGTTACGTCAGCACTATAATGAATATCAAACTATTCAATATTTCTTGTTCAGCTTTTTCAAAATCCTAGTTACAAGTTCTATTGTTATATGAAAACTAAGAATTCGATCAATTTGTCTATCGCTAGGATCTTCTCCGCCTCTTCCACCTGCAGAACCTTATTTCTCATCATTAAAATGGAAATCTCGTTTCTGGTATGCGTACCAGGATCAATATCACTTTTCAACGTGATTTTTCGTTATTATGTAAAATCTTTGATAAATAGTGTACGAGGTGTATAGCAATTGCATTTAACATCTAAATAATGGAAAACGTGTATTGATTTTTTAACGTATAGAGTGATATAAAGTAGGTCCATCAGTCGTATTGCGAGGATTATCGATGAT
>Ga0157286_10000034_pt1 | contig 10790 bp, 12 predicted proteins | sample NitcycUS089202R1_FD_108706 | JGI IMG/M metagenome (GOLD analysis project Ga0157286, IMG submission 108706) | Soil microbial communities from Arlington Agricultural Research Station in Wisconsin, USA - Nitrogen cycling UWRJ-S089-202R-1 | ecosystem: Environmental > Terrestrial > Soil >... | reverse complement strand
GCTTTATCGACAAATTTTTGTGTTTTCCAATTGGAAAAAAATATTGTTTACTAATTTGTATTACACAAGTTTACTAAAACCCAAGGAAATGTTTATTGTTTACAAAGCGTAAACATGTAGAGAGATTGCAGTTTAGTATCATCAATCATAGTTACAAGGGAAGACAGTAGATCGCTGTGTTACATATAGAGATGTGGTGTAATTGATATCTTCTATAGGATAGGCTTTTGATGTTCTGGCTCGTTGTTATACTTGTGAAAAAATGCTTACGGTGTACGGAGTCAACCAAAAGTGCATGAGTATTTAAGAAACACTAGATATGGTTCTGTAAATTGGACGTTGCTCACACACAAACTCATCAAAAGGATTACGAACGTAAAGTTTGTTGAATTGAGAAAGATTCACTATAATGTAATGAGTAGAGTTATGGATATGAATGAGGCTGACATTTTAGCAGGTCGTGCAAAATCCGTTTCAGCAAGACATTATGCTTTATATGAACTGGATCGGCTAACAGATGCTTATCACCACGCATGGGAAAAATTGGGGATCGTAATTTCTGATATGTTGATTTGATATTACTATTTCGTCAAATCTGTACCAGATATACAAAACCTCTGCAACTTTGAAGGATTCATTGGAACACCGACTAATGTGAAGGATATGTTGAAGGTATAGATTTGCCTGATGAGAGGCAAACTTTGATGATGTACTTGATTGGGAAGTAGATACAGAAATAAAAGTCTAGTAGACTAGATCACATGCTTCACATTATCTGCATTACTTAGCAGATATCAGAGTGAAAGGCGTTTAGAAGAAGCTGTAGTTGTAGAGATTGAGTACATAATAAGTCTTTAGCTTACAGGGCAAACCAGCAAGTCAATACATGTTCGAAGCACAAGAGATGGTAGTGTAATTAGTAGCAATAGTAATGGCTACTAACTAACCATATTGTGATTTGATATATATTCATCTGTAATAAATTTAGTCTTTTGTATGTAAACTCCTGTCAAGTAGTATAACTCTGAGTTAGTATACAACTATTCTCATCCTATTTTAGTACTGACGATTATGTGGCCTTTTAGCTCAATTGATATTAAATGACTACATTTTTCAGATTCAGAAATAAAATTTCACTAAAGTGCTGCTGTTTTCTTCCAATCATAAGGATCTTGTCTTTAAAAAAGTTTAGATAAAATGGGAAAAAATACTAGGGACAGAGACTTATATAGTACGCTATTTTCTATATTTTTTTATGTTTTTTTATACTCTTGTATGAATACATTTTTTGGGTTACGTAACTTTGTCCTGCTGTATTAATTAGATATTTGGGACTAGACTAGAGCCCTATATTATGTTTTGAAATTTATATACCATGCTTAGGAAAAATACACTTATTTTAGTGTTGAATACAATAAAATTATAGGAGTATAATCGTTATGAAAATAACGAATTTCCAATAGTTTAGTGATCTTTGAAGAGGAAGGATGGCATGAACCATATTTTGTAAATTCTAAGAAAAAATGAACATAGAGAATATATGATAACAAGCGACATAGATTTTAGCAAGGAGCGATGTGTTCTACTCAATAGGAAAATAGCTATCTAGAGTGATTTTTTGCTAACCTGTACGTCATATTTATAGCTCCTAAGGTTATCTTTAAGGGCAATGATTTGTTTGACCATTCAACTAGCATTCTTTCTCCATGATCTTTCAAAATCGATGTCAGTTGATTCCAGAAAGCGTTACTGGTGCCTCTGATTGCTTCTTCTAAGGCTGCTAGTCCCTCTATTGTAGTAGAAAAGTATTCCTTAGATGAAAAATGCATTCTTCGTTTCCTAGTCCTTTCGACAAAGCCCTGTAGCATTAAATTAGTAATTAAGGGCGAAATAACTGAAATATCAACTGCAACTTCTTTCGCTATTTTCTTTTCTGTCTTTGAATTGGTTTTTATGCATTTTAGGATCTGGATTTCCCATCGATTCAGATATATTGATTCCTTACTTGTGTTGCTGCTGCTCAATTCTATATACCTATATTATTAGGATACAAATTATTTAATTTATCTACTGGGATCAAAAATATTATAGGATGATGATCCAGTTCAGATTTATTGATTTATCTCGGGCCTATTAATTCATTATATGGTTCATAGGTACACACAATAATGCCATTGAATAATAAAAATAGTAATACTACTACAATTTTAAAACCGTTCCTAACTGCGGGCATAATAATCATCGCATTCGGTGCAATATGCATTTGGATTGCAGAGATTATTGGTCTAAAAGAAGAGGGGGAAGGTTTTAGAATAATAGGTTGGCGCTTTATAATTGGTGGAATAATATCAATATCCTTAGGATATATATTCAGATATTATAAGTATATTTACGGACATTTTTTATACTTATGGAGAAAATTCGGTTTCAAGAGAAAGCGTAGTAAATATGACGATTTATATAGACCATAAAGAGGGGCGTTGTCAGAAACAGGAAATAATAACAAAATAATATGTAATTACAATATGGAGCCGGCGTGTAGAATATTTTTATTTCCGAAATACCAAGGATCCGCCTAGCAATTCTACTTATCAATACACCGAAGAGAAGTCAGTACAAGCTGCTACACAAGCACACGAATAAGAGATTTATCCATATTGCTATCTAATCTTATCCTATGGAGGCTTTGATGAGTATCAGCGCAGCAGTGGGATTGGCAAATATAGCAATTCTCACGACAATGCTCATCATTTATGCTAGTGTCTACAAGAATACTAAGGCGGTATTTACAGTTGGTTTGATGTTCTTTGTTAGCCTGCTCATGGTACATAATATAATTACAGTATATGCTTATTTTGCGATGGAGCCATTGTATGCTGCAGGGCTACTTCCCTACTTTGTAGGCATACACACAGCAGAACTACCAGGACTATCTGTATTATTCAGAGTTACGCTTTTGTAAATAAATAATGTGGACATATGTATGAAATCAATGCAAAGATATATTTATATATATAGATTCTGTACCATCGTGTTAAGTATTATCATCATCACCATTTTGTTAGTTACCGAGTTTAGATCCTTTATAACAGTCATGGTATGATCCTTTATTGCTTTTTAAAAATTGGAAGGTGTATATGATTATATCTATCTTTGTATATATATTTCAAAAAATAGGAATTAGATTTTAATTTTTTCAGTAGAGAGCCTTGATTTTTCTTTATCTTCGAAACTATAGGCATCGGTGATCATTTGGTTTACTTTTTGCAGATGTGTGGCCAAATCCATTAAAACCTCAACTTTTGTCTTCGGATTGCACGCAAAATTAAGCACATTGTCTATGAATTCAGCGATTGGAATAGTTTCTTCTCCTAGAACTTCAATTCCTTTATTTGTGAGTAGATACGACTTTGCAGATGGACTTGCCTGGATACCATTTAGAAAATAATTTTGTGGTTCAGTCATTGCGGAGCTAGCTTTGATATAGTATTCTTTAACTACCTCAGCCTCATATGCGATTTCCTGTTCGATTGCCCTAATTTTATTAACCAATCTATTTATTCGCCGTAGGTAATCACCGTTTTCCACAAAATCCAAATGCACTACTGCCTTATAATATTTTTAATTGGATCCAGAATTTTTTAATTAGAAAAAGAATTATTTGTTTATATTCATTCGATTTTTATTTTTTCTGTGCTTTTCTTCTGTTCATCTAACTTTCTTAATTCATCAAGCAAGAATTGTCTGTATTTGTTTCGCTCATCTTCTGTCATTCTGTCAAGATTTGAGCTTAATGTAGAGCCTATAGTCGATACCCTATCAATAAGATCTTTTGCCATGAATCTACCTATATTACCTACCCTAAGCATTACGTCGAATTGTTTTTGTAGGATACTATGAACAGAATCTATGTCTGCAGCAATATCAAGACCCTTCCTTGTGATCTGGTACCTGCCATTATCTGTTTCTGTTATTAATCCTTCTTCAAGTAATCTGCCTAGCAAAGGATAAATGAGCCCTGGTGAGGGTCTCCATTTACCATCGCTCTGGAGTATGGCCTTATCAATAATCTCTTTGCCTGTCATGGGCTGTTCCTTTAGCAACCCCAAGATATAATGTCGAGAAAAGCCTCTTGGTATTGCACTTCCTACTCGCGATAACCAATCTGACAACATATCACTAGTAATATCACTAGAGATATATAAGGTTTTTCTTCTTGCAGTTCTGTTGAGTTGTCAGGCGCTCTCAAAAGGTGTTGCAACACGGCTGTTTTTGTTGCACGTCGGGAACTACTTAACTAAAAGCTAGGCTTTATCACTAATTTTAAATTTCGTGCAAAATACTGGAGGCAATGAATATACAAGAAATACATGCACTTAAGGTCATAAATGACCCTGATTACGGTAGCAAGATGTTTATATGGAGAATTCTAACTGATAAGGCATAAAATTAATTCTCCAGAACATAGATTTATACATTCATTTTGTCTATATGTATTGTGTAGGAGGCGTTAAAAATAAGCGTCACTATCAGATATGGTACACTCTGAAAGGTTAATTTCACTATTAATAATCATATTTGTATTGGTAATAACTGCGCATATTCTACTGCTATTGTCAAATAATAAACCTCTTTTTGCGGAAAGAAGGGTATTGGTTCATGAAAGGAGTAGAACCCTAAATTTGATAACTGCTTTTCAGAACACAGAAAGTAACAAGACAATAGGGGTGCAGAGGAATAGTTTTTTGTCCTCCATTACTATCAAGAACATGATTGGTAACAATTCCGTGTCTCCTCCAACACTGAAATCAAATAACAATAGCACCCATAATTATAGAACTCCTATAAATTCCGGTCAATTGGCAACACTTCAGGAAAGTAATCATATTATTGGCGAAGTTCGAAATGAAGTTCAAATAGCGCTGGTAGAACCGACATTTACCACGGCCGCATACAATAACTCCTTTTATGCCTTTTACCAAAAATATGATCACGTTCCAGCTAATGCGAACATCACAAGCGACCTAAATCTACTATCAAGCAAGGTCAGCACATATCCCACAATTACACCAACAACAAAGGTACATTCTGCGTTTGCAATGCTTACTTTACTCGTAGACCTCAAGCTGATAAGTCCTAGATCCAATGTTACTGTGTTGACTGATGCTGATGTGGATAATGCATCAATTTTTAAAAACAATAATAATAATAATGGTGTTAGTAGCAATGCAGGAAATATTTTTAGTACTAATAACGCCTATGATGTCATAATAATTGGACATCAAGAATATGTCACACAGAGAGAATACGATAATCTGAAAAACTTTGTAACTAACGGAGGTACCATGATCGTACTGGATGGTAATGTATTCTATGCTGAAGTAAAATATGATAGACATACAAATACCATAACTTTGGTAAAAGGCCATGGTTGGGCTTTTAATGGTAGATCGGCATGGAAGAGTGTTGCCGAAAGATGGAATAAAGAAACTTCCCAATGGGTTGGAAGCAACTACCTTTGCTATTCCTGTCAAATAACATTCGCAAACGATCCATTTGAATACAAACATCATGAAGAACAATATATCACTAATCCTAATGACAAGATTTTAATGAATTATAATGCCTCTTTATTAAATTACCCAACAACATCACTAAAAAAACCTGTTATTGCCACCTATGAGCTGGATTATAAAGGAGGTAAGGTCATATCACTTGGAATATATTCAGATGACATAATTACAAATGACAAGTTTGATAGATATTTTAATGGCTTGTTCTTACAATATGCTTTAAAGTCAAGAGAGTAATGTTTTGATGGATATAACTGTGTAATCAACCCTTCTAGATTTATTGTTAATGATGAATCAAAAATGCTAAAAAAGGTTACAAGCTATAAATTCGAAGCAATAATAAGTGACATTATTACCAATAGGAAAATATGGGCATTTAGTGCTTAAGATTTTATTAGGCACATTACTTATATGGTAATACCTGCAGCAAATTATACGTTTACAATAAACACTGCTGCGAAATTCTTAATTCAAATATCAAAAGTTTTAACAATTCTGTGCATTTCCTACAATAAGATTTCAAAGGAGGTAGAACAAACAAATGGCAATAGATGCACAGATATCTTTACATATCTCCTATTTTGTTATGCCTACCTGCAAACTTTTTGCAGCTTGGTCTAGAGTGGTGATTCTTGTAACTATAAGTATATTGATAGACTTGTTTTCTAAGTAATTTGCTAAACTTTACGGCATGGATATGTTTACATTCTGTATGTCTGAAACTAAAATCGGGACAATCACAAGTCCAACTATTCGAATAGGTGTTAATGACAGTATATCAAGCATACTATGCTTCTTTATGCACTATTTTTGCAGCTGCTATGGCAGAGGCCAATGCTCCCAAATATAATCCAAATCCAATCATCAAGTTGCCACTAAAGCCAATAACCATAGATGATATTGCAGTCAACACTGTCCCTATTACTGATGCAGTCACGTTAATTCCCCAAAGCAGAGTAACATCCTCCCCTCCTCCACTACTGCTACCATCACCACCATTACCCATACTACTGCTGCTACCATCACGGACATGTTCTTGCGGTAGATATGAAGAAGATGGATTGGACGAGGAGAAGGAAGCCATTCTTGTAATGGATGGAAATTGAAATCCCATAAGAATACCAGCGGGTAACAAAAGAGCAAAAGTCAGCGTAATTCTTTGTTGCAGCTCCAACACTATACCTGAGTCTATAATCCTCGGTAAGAAACCATAGTATAGAAGCACTATTACCGCCAGAACTGGTATCGATACCACAACTGCTTTGTAGGGATTTTTTTTGAATAGCCTTCCACTTAGATAAGCGCCTATTCCGCTAGAAAGCAAAATTGAAAATAGTATGACAGTTAATGCCATTATTGGAGTTCCAAGTAACAGCAGAAATTTCTGAATGAATGTTATTTCCAAAAATATGAACCCAAAGCCTATGAGGATTACAAAGATTATCTGGAATCGCAGTAATGATGCTGATGCTGACGACGATGTATTTGGTCTAATTGTTCTTTTGTTTACCTTTGAATAGTATATCAAAAGCAATGCAAGTACTGCGGACACTCCTATCACTGTTTCCAAGAGCACTATCATCTGATTTGGGATCCGCTCTTTTGCAAAATAGAAAGGAGAATCATCTGTAGGTGGTTTCAACTCTAAAATGCTTGCGTTAGGATCATAACTTACTTGTGAAGTTTGCTGTTGATTATAATTTGTATTACTAGTACTACTAGTATTACTTGCAGAACCAGATAGCAACTTGTCATAGGGAGGCTGTGTATATTCACCAGGCATAGAAATGACTTTGGCATCACTTTTGGCAACTCTCTCTTTTACCAAGTTAACTTCAGATGAGGTGAACGGGGTATTTTTTACCATTAAAAGGACAGGATATACCGTTCTCTGATCGTTTGATCCAAAGGATAAGCCAGGACGGTCTTCAACTACCAGAATCCTCCTGCTAATATCTTCAATATGCTTTCCCATCGGTTCTTGCTGTCGTAGCGATTCAATGACAAGAGGCATCAGTCTTGGCAATTCAATATTCCAACGTACCATCACAAGTTTCCCGTTGTCCCCATTCAAGTGATCTAGGTATTCCTTGAATGCTTCTACAGTGTAAAGGTAATTTTCTGAAAGTGCATATCCACCGGCTAGCTGAGCAGCCCAAGAATCTACCAACTTTATCACTATGGTATCGTATTTTGAATTAGTAGAACTGATAAAGCGCCTGCCATCATCAATAAATAATTTGACATCCTTGCGATCGTACAAATTTCCTGCTGAACTACCACCAAAATGTTTCGCAGCTGATATTATCAATGGATTTATTTCTACTGCAGTGATGTTGTTTGAGCCTCCAGCCAAAGCAACTAAAATATCCTCTCCGCCTCCGCCTCCGATAATAAGGGTACTGTTATTGTTTTTTGGTGTCATTGATATTTCATATGGCATATAATCCATGAACTCCTTCAACCATTGAATATCTGCAGTAGAACCATTCCATCGAAGGACAGGGGTATCAGCGTCGGCATCGATGGCTATTGCAGCTAAGGATCTAGATCTGCCGGCATCATCATTATTATTATTGTTACCAGTGCTGTGATTGTAAATTCCTCTGGTCACGTCTATCCTAGAGAAAGAATTCCATTGAGTTGATAGATGCTCAAACATCGAAGGTTTTGCTAGCTGATAATGTAATCCCTTGTTTTGTCCAGGTTGTATTGCTAATATATGATTATGACCTACTGCTGTATTCGTTGCTAATAATATAGCGGAGACAGAAAGCACAATAATTCCATAAAACTTTATTTTGTTTCCAATTACTAGTGGTCCTGCAGATGCCAGCAAATTTTCTTTCTCTCTCGAGATTATGGCAGCAGCAAGAAGCGGAGGGCCAATGACTAACAGGCTTATTGAAATTAACACAGATTCTGCACCTAAATTCCGCATCAGAGGATCAAGGATAAGTGTGGCCGCAGCAGCACCAACTAAATCGGCAAAATATAGCTTGGTTATTTCTTTAGGCATTGTAAGATAAACCAGTGCCATTGACATTCCTGCAAAAAAGAAAGGAATTGCTGAGGCTAAATAGAATAGATAAATAAAAGATGTGTTCGATGGTATGATGTGTCCTACCACAAATAAGAAGATCGGCACTGAAACTGCCAGGGCAATGGTGGATTGAAGTATTTTTGATGGTAGGTTCTCCTCTCTCTTTTTAAATTTATTCTTTAGATTGTATATTAGTAAGGCTCCGATTCCAAGTCCAAAAAATGCTACAGAGATTGCCATAAAGGCATAATCATACCAAAGGATGATTGAAAAAATCCTAGTAAGTGTAAGCTCAAATAACAATACGCCTAATGATAACATGAAAAGTGTGACTAAAAGAAAGGTCAGTAGTCGAAGAGAATGCTGCAACCTACATCAACACGAAAATTCATCTCATATAAAATGTTTTCCAGGATAATTAAAATTTAATATTCTTGGAATATGCATATTTAGAGAGATATATAAAATATATTCCCTTATTATTAATTTCTCGACTTAATTAACCAATATAATATCGCTCTATGAAACCTTTATTGGATGGTGGTGCCAATTTATAGTCTGATTGTTTTAAAAAATGAAGCAACTGTCTACATCATTTTCTGATATAAAGGCGGATATAAATCCAAAGTCTTGGTTATCTAAATACCGCAGAAATTCGATTGTTTACCTCATGAAAATGCTTCTGTTCTATCATGGAATAGGCCTCCTTCTTATGCTCATCGGAACATCTATAGCTGCAAAGGTCATTTCAAATTATAATGATAGATCAATCCCGCAGTCATCTCTTATTTCAGTATTAGCGGCTGGCCCAATAGAGGAATCAGTCTTTTTTGGTATCCCATTTTATCTTTTCGGAAACCATTTCTTGGTTTTGGCAGGGGGGATTGTATGGGCGATGACTCATATTTTAAATACAAATAGACTTGACATTAGCAATCTAGCATATGCAAACTGGCTGTTCGTCATACCTTCACTTTTTTTCAGCCTTAGAACCTGGATTAGTGGAAAAGGCTGGTTTGCAATAGTCACTCATTCAATATGGAATGGAATCTTTTTTACTTTAGGCTGTGCATATGGTGAAATTTCATGTATAACAATTTCTGCTGAAAAAAACTTCCTAACAGGTGGAGTAAGTAGCCTTATGGTCTCTGCGCTACTGTCAATCTTAACTTATCTGTTGTACAAGAGAAAGCATGACACGAATGGGCAACGGGTTACCTTTTGAAACACTTCTGATTTTAAGGTACTTATAAATCGGACAAAGTAAAAGAAGTGATTCGCTCTCTTGCTCACATATAGTTATATACTGCAAATAATACGTTTACTATCACTTAATCATCTTACTCCTGATATGTCTGATATCCAAGGCTCTCAAACACAAAATTTACCAGCAGATCATATAACCATCAAAAACTACGTTCAGAACAGGACAAATTATACCGAGAACGAATGCTGAGAATCTAATATATATACGAATTATTGGCGGTTTAGATAAAGTGAACTCGATTTCTTGGGATGGTAGCAGTTTTTACCTTATTAGATGAAAATCCATATGCGTCCCTGTCTCTACGTTGTGCTTCTGGGAAAATCCTGCTACTGTTTCAAGTATATAGAGTGCATCTTTATCCGGAGAATGTAAGGGACACTCAAGATCAGATACGCATGGTTGTAGATTGTGTTCAATATGAATAACTGTTCGGTTACTATCCAACCAAATAATGTCAATTGGAAATTTCATGCCTCTCATCCAAAAATCATATTTTGCAGGTTGTTTTTCGACAAACAGCATTCCCTCGTTTTCTTTCAACTGGTCTTTAACGTCCAGGCCTTTAATTTGTTGGTCATTTGTGATGGCCAAGTCTGCAATCAGCTCAAAGTTATTTACTATGACTTTTGCTTGTAAATATCTGTCGGCTGGTATTTGCGTTCCATTAAGATGAAAATCATTTTCAGGTTTCTCAGGAAGAGATGTTGTTGTTGTACTTTTATTGTTTGAAATCCTGGCTACAGCTATCTGTTGTTGTTGTTGTTGTTGTTGGGAATGGTTATTATCAATATATGATATTGTAAAAATAGTAGAAAAGTTGGTTGCTAATAACGAAACTAACACTAACGTCGTTACCGCTAATCCAAATAATAAAAATTTTTTGTTGTGCAATGTACAGAAATTTATG
>Ga0157286_10000033_pt1 | contig 10805 bp, 10 predicted proteins | sample NitcycUS089202R1_FD_108706 | JGI IMG/M metagenome (GOLD analysis project Ga0157286, IMG submission 108706) | Soil microbial communities from Arlington Agricultural Research Station in Wisconsin, USA - Nitrogen cycling UWRJ-S089-202R-1 | ecosystem: Environmental > Terrestrial > Soil >... | reverse complement strand
GATAGAGATTCTAGTGGACAGAAAATAGATCCATCAATTCATTCTACAATGCAGAGGTTAAGGAAATGGGATTTCAGAGGACAATTAAACACCCCATCAGACAGAAATCTGAGGACAGCTTTTAAGCTTCTTGATACATTAAAAGACAAACTTGGACTATCAGATGCAGTAGTTGAGAAAGTAGCCTATATCTATAGAAAGGCTCAGGAAAGAGCATTTGTGCGTGGAAGAAGTATACATGCAGTACTTGCAGCTACACTCTATATTGCCTATAGAGAACAAGGAATATCAAAAACAATGAAGGATATTTCTGCAACTAGTAATGTAAAACGGAAGAATATTGCAAGAACATACAGGCAGCTAGTGCTTGAGCTTGACTACTATAAAGTTCCAAATACTGACCCAACTAAGTGCATTGCCAAGGTTGCAAACAAAACCAACCTAAGCGAAAAGACAAAACGTAAAGCACTTAACATCATGGAAAAAGTCACAGAAAACGAAATATCTGCTGGTAAAGATCCAATGGGAGTGGCAGCAACTGTTCTTTACATATCATGTATCAAAACTGGTGAAAACATAAGTCAAAAAGACATTTCCCATGCAGCTGGAATAACAGATGTGACCTTAAGAAATAGATTTAAAGATTTAAAGAATCAAATAACTGAGCTAAATTAGAAAATACCAATCTTCAAAAATTGGAAGTAGGAGCAAAGATGATCTCCAGTAGTTTCTTTGAAAGTTAAAACTAAAACCAAGATGCTTCCCGATGTGCAAATGAGGCCATACAAGATTCTAGCATGATGAAGGAAAATGTTTGATGATTATGGTGCAATATGGTGAAGGCAATGAAGACTTTCATTATTGTCAATGCATTGACTAGAATAACAGGAAGAAGAAATGGGTAATCAAAAAAGTAGAAGGAAAAGAATACTCCTAGTTGACGATGAGCCTGACCTTTGTAGGATTTATCAAATAGTATTGCAAGACGCTGGCTATGAATGTACACCATATAGAGATTCAGTTAAAGCTATGCAGGAATTCAAGCCTAATTATTATGATTTGATTTTACTTGATATCAAAATGCCTATACTAAATGGGTTTGAGCTTTGTAAAAAGATAAGGGAAGCTGATAAAACTGTACAGATCGCTTTCGTAACAGCTTCAGAGGTATATTATGAAAAGGCTAGGGAAAAGTATTATCCAGAACTAGCTAATATTAACTATATTCAAAAGCCCATTGGAAATGAAGAGCTAGTATGCATAGTAAATATCATGATAGCTGCGAGCGATGCAAACTAGAAAAAGTATCACAATCAGCAGCAGTTGGTATATCTCCTCTATACAGACAGAAATGGAGAGATAGATAGCAAGTCAAATATATCAATTCAGTATATCTTCATTATATTCTAGTCGTTTTTAATTACAAACTTCAAATATCGTAATAAGTTAGTTTAGTCAACCATTTTATGTACTTACAAGATAGTATTTGAAGGCTCAGCCCCATATCTTTTCTCTGAAAGTTAATTTTTTGTTTAGCAGAAAGTTACCCATTGATGCAATAGCTACTGCTAGTATTAATGATATTTCATATGCTTGTCCTGATTGAACTAGTAAATACAATATTATTAATTGTAAGGCTGCACCCACTGAACTAATGCCAACAAAAAGTCCATATTGTCTTAAAGTGTGTTTGGCTGAAAAATTTCTATCTTCAAAAGTCCATGCTTTGTTTAGGAAAAAGTTAGAAGTTATAGAACACGCTATGCCAATTATTGTAGCTTCTAGGTACCAAAGTCGAGCTAATACGCCGTTGGATAGCAAATACGATACTACATAATTTACTAATAAACCGGTTCCCCCAACAGTAAAAAATCTGCCGGCCTTAGACAAGAATAATACAGATTTGCGCTTCTCTTCTTTGATTTGCAGGGTCTGTTTCTTTGATTTCTGGCCATACCTGTAAAGATGCCATATTGCTTTAACATAATCTAATATTATATTGATATCCATCTTACTTTGGCCAAATTTTCTGTTAGTAAATGTATATGGAATTTCTTTTACCATTCTATTATTGGTCTTAACTAATACTTCAAGCAGAAGTTTATATCCAATTGTATCAATTTTGATGCTTTCGATCATATTCCTTCGGCATGCAAAAAAGCCGGACATCGGATCTGAAATATTACATAGCTTCAAAATGCGTCTTGCGATCATAGTTGCCCCTTTACTAATTATCTTGCGCTTAATTGGCCATCCTACTACTGAACCACCTTTGCTATATCTAGATGCAACAACTATATGATCCGGATTATGCAATAGTTCATCTACCATTATTGGTATCATTTGCGGTGAGTGAGAAAAATCTGCATCCATTACTAGAATGTATTCTGCAGATGAAGATGCTATTCCTTCTAAAATTGCAGAAATCAGCCCGCTCTTACCATATCTATGGATAACTTTGACTAAAAACTGCTCGTTTCTTTGACTGGATTTGTCTATTCTAATCATATTATGTATGTATTTCTCTACTATTGTACCAGTTCCATCAGGAGAATTATCGTCTACTACTACCACTTCGGTAAATATACCATGTGGTAAATTATCTTTTATAGCTTCTATCAATTGTAAAATATTTTCAGACTCATTATATGTAGGAATTATAATAGATATGCCTGTTAATTTACTGCTCGATACGATAGGGCGCTCTTCATTAAATTGCAATTTTTAATAATAAATACATAAACATCGTATATTAACTATATTATATTATATTATGTATTAATCTCAGGAAAGAAGTTAAGCATCAGCTGGCATTATCTACTAATGATATGAGGTCTGAAACCCTCTCAAATTGGCCTATTTGATGTAAACAATGAGCATCACTGCCCAAGTGAAATTTTACTCCTCTTTTCTTGAAGATCAGTATCCAGTCTGAAGGGGGTCTATGATATTTTGCATTAATCTCTACTATTTTTTTATTTTTTGCTATCAGATGAGCTAGTTCATCAACTTCACTGCTTTGGAGTGTAAATGTTGGCTCTGGTGCAATATGACCTATAACATTTACATACGGATTTTCGATCGCTTTTTTAAGTGCATTAATCCAAACTTGTTTGTCATTGTAAATATTATGAAAACTAGCTATCAAAAAGTGATTTCTGCTATATTCTTCGAGACAATTAATAGAACCATCTTTAAGTATCTTTGCTTCAAACCCAGAAATAATTTTCAAATTATCGTTATCGTAGTAGTTTTTTTTAGATCTTTCTATTTCCTCTAGATATTTTGGAATCCACTCTGAAGTCCTTCTAACATGCTCGGTAAAAGCCAAAGTTTGTAGTCCAATTCTTTTTGCGTATTTTAATACATTCTGAATTGTGAGATCAGCTGCGGAATGATCATTGTAATTGCAATGCACATGATAATCCTCTTTAATATTCAATTGCTGTATACATTGGAAACTATTATTATTATTGTTATTATTATGGATTTCAATTGGTAATGAAGAATGTTTTTATATGCGTGACATCTCATTAATTGAAGCAAGCACTGGTTATGTCATTTGCATAGAGCCATGTTACCAATATCATCTTCTTCTTTATCTGTTGTCATTCCTGGCGCTTCCGGTCCTGCTGGGATAAATACTATAAAGTCACTGAAAATGGTAAACTTTAGGGGAAAAATTATTGCTACTGATTCTAGCACTTTATCTGCGGGTTTCTTCATGGCTGATAGTAGTGAAGTTCTACCTGAAGCCAACCATTCTGCATACATTGACAGGCTCTTTGAAATTGTAAAGAATCATAACGTTAAAGTCTTAATGCCAGCTTCAGGTTTTGATATTTATCCGTATAGTGAAAATCGTCAGAGGCTGGCAGAAATTGGAGCTTATGCAGTTGTAAGCGATAGAAATACTTTAGAAATATGCAGGGACAAAACGTTAACTTATCAAAGCCTTTCTTCTAATGATAAATTTGAAGTTCCTTTTACAACTACAAACCCAGACAAGGTTAGATCATTTCCAGTTATTGCAAAACCACAATTTGGAAAAGGAAGTCGCGATGTTTTGAAGATCGACGACGAATCTGGTCTTGAGTATATATCATCAAAGTTTGATAGCATGATATTTCAGGAATTTTTACCTGGAACTGAATACACTATAGATGTACTTTCTGATATAAACAAAAAACCATTGATGGCAGTACCTAGGATTAGGATACAAACAAAAGCTGGTATTTCTACCAAAGGAAAAATTATACGAGATGTAGACGTAGAAACAAACTGTATGAAAATTGCAGAACACCTTGGCATAAGAGGACCTTGCTGTATCCAAATGAAAGAGTCATCAGAAGGTGTAATTAAACTAATAGAAGTCAATCCAAGATTAGGTGGTGGAACAATATTTACAGCTTTGGCAGGAGCTAACTTTCCTGCAATGATACTTGATATGGTCAATGGAAAAGAAATATCTCAACTACCAGATGTTTCGGAGATTACTGTTATTAGGTACTTTGAGGAAATTGTAATAAGAAATGCGGAAAGATTTTCTCCTGAAACTGCTGCTGAATCCAATGTATTATCGAAGATGTATTCTCTTGGATAGATTTATCACAAGGGTTCCCGGGAATGTGTAGTGTACTGGCAATACGACATGGCCAATAGCCAGTAATTTTCATAATTATCATAGAGAACGCTAATATCATGCCAATTCCTACAGCGACTGCATCCCATCTTCTCTTCTTCTTACCTTTATTTTCCATATTATTTTTAATTCTTATATTCCTCATGATTTCTAACTAGTTCGTTTAATTCTTCTCTCTATTTGTTTATTAATTTCATGTTTCTCTTCTATCTATCTCCATGCTTCTTTTCTAATTGTTAATGCAGCATAAATTACCAACCAGCTTAATACAAATGTTGATAGAAATGTCATGATCGGCCGATATATCCAAAATCTGTAACCAGGATGTCGTAGTCTAACATCTATTCCATAAAGCATACCTGAATATAATGCTCCTACGAGATACATACAAGCTGTAAAAACATCGCCCATAAGTGGAAGAAATATTAGTGCCTTTATTATAATAAAAGGACGAAGTAGCTTTAAACTAAGTTGTAAATAATATACTACTGCTAAGCCTAGGGGGCGCCTCCAAAATATTCCGCCTGTTGCAAATAAACTTCTGATAAAGCTCTTTCGCCAACGAACTTGCTGCTTTAAAAGGGATGGTATCGTCGTAGGTACTCCTACATTTACCTTTACGCTTGGGCTATATAGTAACTTCCATGCCGCACGTGGACTCTTCTTTGAATCCTTTAGATCAGGGTCCGAAGAAGACTTCATTGTATCAAGATCATCCTTTCCTGTTTGCAAAAGTACGGGAATATTATTATTAATATTATTGGTAGTAGCACTAGTAGTAGTTGTTGACAAGTTGCTATTTTTCCACACATCGGCGGGCTTTGCTCCAAGCACGTATGCAGTCAAACGTCTATCAGTTGCAAATTTAAAATTCTCCATTCCTAAGAATTTGTCATGTGCCCATGCATGTATATAGGAAGCGACTGCTTCTCTTCTAAATATAGATAGAGCTCCTGAGCAGCAAGTAAGAGATGAAAATGATGTTTCCGCTCCTTTAAGAATTCTGAACTGTCCGTCGAACCATACATCCTCTATCTTCTCTAGTAAATTGCCTTTCTCTGCATTTCTAATTCTTCCATGACCAGTTACAGCTCCTATCCTTCTATCAGATTTGAAAATCTTTACTGCTTTTTCAACTGCATCACTGTGTATGTCACAATCGCTATCCATAAAGAGAAAGATATCACCCTTAGCGATCTGACAGCCGGCTTCAATTGCTTGCTTTTTGCCCACACTTTTAGATAGGTGAATAATTTTTATGTTTGGTTCTTCTCTTCGTATCTCGTCTAAAATCTCAGATGTCCCATCTGTACTACCATCATTGATAATGATAATCTCTTTCTTTGAGTAAGTCGAATTAATACATGATTGTACACAGTTTCTGATATTGCCCTCCTCATTTTTTACTGGCACTATCATTGAAACAAGTGGTTTGTCATCCTCTGAGAGATCTATACCCTTGGCATCAAGATAAGGATCTTTAAATCTAATAAAGGCGGAAAAGAAATAATAAAAAATAAGAAAGCTTGTTAAGAAACTATAGATCCCGACTGTAAAATCTATTATAAATAAAAGCATGTAAAGTTTGATTGCAAGTACACTGCCTATTCCACCTAAGATCAAATACCGTACCATCCACCTCTTTTTATCCATTTCTATAAATCGTTCAGTTTTTTGCTGATGTTGAAAAGTCAAACTATGACAGACCTCCAAACAAGTAAATAATTATTGATTCAATGTTCATCATCATACTTTCCTCTATCAGGCTGTATATTATAGCAATTCGTTCTTATTAATATTATATTTCAAACAATGAAATTGAATTTTTGTATTATATAAAATAGCAGAAGAAAATAAAAATCCTCTGTAGTTTACGTTTTAGCTAAAACATAACTATGAGAAATTAATATAGATAGCTATATATAGATATATATCTCAATAATAGCTCCGTTTATGTATTGATTTAAAAATTATATTAGACGAAGAAATTACAAAATGACCAAATGTTTTTCAGAAGACATTGATATATACAATTTTAAGATTATATATCCTGTAGAAAATGAATTATTATAAAATAGTAGCAACTTTTTAATAGAGCATGCGTAACATATGATCAGGGTATTTTCTCAACTAATGAGCCTATTTGATTCATATGCACATCGGAGCCGAGCATTATGTCTATAAATTCCCAAACATCTCATTCCACTTCTTCCAGTTCAGGCCAGTCATCTATAGATGTGAAATCATCATTTTTAAAGTATGAGAGAGTTAACAATCCGATAGTCTCAGAGTTCATTTCGTCAATCCCAACTAGTTTTGTAGATATAGTCAATAATATGTTACATATGTATGCATACCCTAGCTCCTACACAAATGATTTTATCCTAAACAATAGAATCAAGCTACAAAAATTCATTAGAAAATTCCATTTGGATGCAGATACAATGAGTGTAGGTGTAAGTAACAAAATTACGTTATTAAGTGACCCAAGAACGAAGTTACTAGTTTCTATACATCAACCGAATCTCTTCGCATATAGCGGTGTATTCAAAAAAATTGTGCTACTTCAGGCTGTCAAAGATCTAATAGAAAAACAAAAAGAGGAAAAAAGTCCTAGCAAAAAAATTGTCAATTTTTTCCTTATCGTAGACCATGACTTTATAGAGGATATGTGGATTCGTATTGCGCAGTTGCCAAGCGTTAAACATTCATTGGGAAGACTTGAACTCAGATCTCCTGTTAGCAATTCAAAGAGATGGCAGATGGTATGCAATATGCCTCCACCAGGACGAACAGTTTTAGACCAATGGAAGAAACAGATAATCTTTTGGATAAAAAAGAATTCTTCGTCATATGTAGTTTCATCATCATCCAACAAATTACGACTACTTGATAATTTTGATCAGTTCTGGAGTGAGGTGGAGCTATCATATCAAAAAGCAAGATCTTACTCGGATTTTAATTCTTTTTTGATGTCACAAATTGTGAACAAAGTGTGGGGTTATGATACTCTCTTTGTGAGACTCACGGATATATCTTCGGTTTTTGAAGATGGTTTTAAGTATTTGATTTCTAATTTTAATCTATATTCAGATGCACTTAGAAAAGCCGAAAGTATGTTTTTGCGCCATGGTATAGATACTGGTGTAAGCTCAAGTTCATATCTGAATGCTCCTGTTTGGGTCCATTGTAAATGTGGCAGTAAGGCCCCTGTGAAGATCCATGACAAACAAGTATCAGGAGGAGGATTAGAAGAACGAGAGATAATACTTAAGGGCATATGCATATCCTGCAAAAATGACGTTCTTGTAAATCTAGGGAAAAACTATACAATGGATCATTTAAAAGAAGAAGGAGTTATTCATCGACTTTCTCCACGAGCAATTCCAATATTATTATTGCTTTCTAGAGATCTTGGAATCACATGCTATGCATCTGGCACCGGCGGTAGCATGGATTATGCTGTGGTTGGTAGCATGGTCTTCAAAGAATTATCTGTTAATATTCCACTGACTGTGATCTGGTCTTCAAAGGATATCTATTATGGCATTGGGCAATCAGAGGCTTTAGAACTTGTACAGCTAACGAAGCAATCTGATATTGTTCCTTATTTGGAATCATTAAAACAAAAAGATGCTGAATATAGAAATAAGATAATTCCTATGATTGCAGAAAGAAACCATCGAATAAAATCTGGTGGATCTATTCATAACGTATTGGAAGATTTGTTTAATTTGAAGGAGGAACAACGAAAAATCCGTCGCATTATAAAGATGACAAAGAAAGTCAAAAATGCTGTAAATATGAGTCCATGCTTTGTTGATTATGCTGTTAATTTTGGACTTGCTAATACAGAAATACAGTGGCGTGAGAATCTATTAAGTAATAATAATTTAGCTTCACCACTTATTATGAAAACAACAGCAATCAAACAACAGTAACAGACTATGTAATGGAATTTATATAATCGTGAAAATACAAACAATAGACAGACAAATCTACCGCGGTGATTATAATAATAAGACAACTAAGGCAAATGTACTAGTAACTGCAACAGGAAGCATTGTAGCGCAGGGGATTATTAAATGCTTGAAGCTGGCAAATGCATGGAATGATTCTCCTGTGAACTATAGAATTATTGCGACGGATATGAGTGCTCAGGCTGCAGGTCTCTATAGATGTGATATGGGAATTTTAGTACCATCAGCCTCATCCCCCGACTATATTGATTCTATTATTAAAATTAGCAGAGAACAAAATGTTCATGCAATATATGTAGGATCTGATGTTGAACTGATTGTACTTGGTGATGCAAAAGAACGAATAGAGCATGAAACTGGAGCAAAATTATTGACTAGTCCAATAGGAGTATTAATTACAGCTAGAGATAAATGGAAGACCTTTAAATTCTTAAACGCAAATAACCTACCCAATGCTGCATCTTCTTTACCTGAGGATAATGAAAAATTCACTAAAGAATTTGGTTATCCTGTAGTTGTAAAGCCTAGGGAAGGATATGGCTCAAAACTTTTTTCCGTAGCGAACAATAGGGACGAAATGGAATATGCAGTTTCTAAAATCCAAAGAGTGGGTTGGAATCCTATACTTCAGGAATACCTAAAGGATGATGAGGCAGAGTTCACATCAGGTATAACAGTTGATAGATTTGGAAAATATACAATGTCTTCCATATCGATTCGAAAGATAGTAAAGAATGGACAGACTTACAAAGCCTTTATTGATAGCTTTGAAAGTATACGAAGATCAGCTGAAGAAGTTGCCCTGAAATTGGGTGCTAGAGGGGCCATTAATATCCAAGCAAAACTTCGAAGAAACGAACCAAAAATATTTGAAATTAATCCACGTTTTTCAGCAACATGCCCTATGCGTTCTGCTGCAGGTATAAATGAACCAGATATTGTATTCCGTAACCTCGTTTTGGGTGAGGACATTAAAGTCGATGCATATCAAAGGCTAATATGCATGAGGTATTGGAATGAGGTCTATGTTCAATATGCCACATATGAAAAAACTTCAAACACGAGAAAAATAGAGGACGATAATAATTCATTTATAATAGACTATTTTTAGGACCTTTCTGCAAATATAATGATTTTAAGGATATGTATTCATATATGCCATATCTCTTGTATTTCTATGATATATCCTTGTTGAGTTTGAGGAACAGCGTTAACATCATAAGATTTAAAAGGATAAAGAGACAACGTTAGCTTAATTATGCCTAAGAAGCGAACTAGTCGGGGCAGAACTAAGGGCGGAAAAGGTAGCTCTGGCACTATACATTGTAGCCAATGTGGTGCAATGGTACCTCGCGATAAAGCTAAGAAGGTCACGGGTAGAATCACTTTGGTTGAACCAACCCTTGCAAAAGAACTTAGATCCCAAGGAGCATATATAGCCCCATCAACAGACGTAAAATTTTACTGTGTTTCATGTGCAGTACACCGGGGTGTAGTCAAAGTAAGATCTGAGTTAGAACGGCGTGTGGCTGGTAGACTTAGATAATAGTAGTAGTTAACTATTTTTATAACATTTTTAATGTTACAGCAATTCTCTGGACAAGTGTTATTCCAGATACTACCGAAACTACTATGACTGCCCACTGTATAATGCCTACAACTGGGATGAGCCCCATTATTGCAATTATTAGTAATCTTTCAGCCCGTTCTCCAACACCAATGCCCTTTAATTCTATACCAAATGATTCGGCTCTTGCTCTAACGTAGCTTACCATAAGAGAAAGAGATAATGCAATCATACACAATAATGGATCAGCAAGACTACCAGCGGCTATGCCTATGAATATAATCGCTTCCGCTAATTTATCAAGTGAAGAATCAAGAAATGCTCCTTTTTTAGAAGATTTTCTTGTCATTCTTGCAACATTGCCGTCAATAATGTCAAAAAAACCCGAAATTAAAAGAAGAATACTACCAATAATAGAAGCATAAAACCAAGGTAATCTTATGGTTGGAGTTGCTGCTGGCATTGCATATACCACACCGGCTAAGGTTGATGTTGCTAAACCTATCATAGTCCAAAAATTTGCAGACAGACCTAAAGAAGCAAAAATCAATCCGAGTTTTGACATTATAGGTTCTAGTGAATTTCTGAATTTATTTAGCAACCAATGACTTCAGGT
>Ga0157286_10000032_pt1 | contig 10805 bp, 8 predicted proteins | sample NitcycUS089202R1_FD_108706 | JGI IMG/M metagenome (GOLD analysis project Ga0157286, IMG submission 108706) | Soil microbial communities from Arlington Agricultural Research Station in Wisconsin, USA - Nitrogen cycling UWRJ-S089-202R-1 | ecosystem: Environmental > Terrestrial > Soil >... | reverse complement strand
GTAGTCAGAATTAGATCGCATACTCATCTTCAAAATCTATTTTATTTATTGAAGGCGACCCCTGAAGCATAGCTCACTCTACAGATTTCAATTAAATATATTCCAATGACAATAATAAAGGCATGTATTAGATAAGAAGTCTCAAACACGCAAAGTTAATTAGAAACCAAACCAGCCTTGTTCTCTTGTAAATTAAATGAATAATGATAACAGAGTCAAGGAAATCTTTGACAACGTCATCTTAAGCAAGCACAAAGTGATAACAGAGGAGACGGCAAAAGAGATTCTGAAGCGTTATGGTATCAATGTACCGCCATATGCGATCGCCACTAGTGCTGATGATGCCGTAACTAAGGCAAAGCAAATTGGCTTTCCTTTAGTTGCCAAAATCGTCTCTGCAGAGATATTGCATAAGACTGATGTAAGGGGCGTGAAAGTTGGAGTCAACTCCGAGTCGGAGGTTCGTGAAACATTTGAAGACATGTACAGTAGGCTATCTAAACAATTTGACGTTAAAGGCGTACTTGTAGAAAAAATGGTCGCACCCGGCATTGCTGAGCTAATAATTGGATTACAGAACGATCCACAATTCGGGCCAATTATCATGCTTGGTCTAGGTGGAATATATACGGAAATTTTTAGAGATGTTTCGTTTAGAGTTCTTCCGATAACTAAAAGGGATGCAGAGGAAATGATTGAAAACCTCAAGGGAAAGCAAATCCTGAAAGGTTTCAGGGGATCAGAACCGGTTAATATCGATGTTTTAAGCAAAGCGCTTGTAAACATAGGAAATTTAGGAATAGATATGGCATCATATTATGAAAGTATCGATTTTAATCCAGTTATTGTGTATCCTAATGACTACTGTGCAGTAGATGCTAAGATCATATTAAGAGAAAAAGTATATCCGGAGGCAATTTCAAACGCCATGCCTGATTCGAGTTATTTAGACTTGTTCTTTAATGCAAAATCAATAGCCTTGATAGGGGCATCACCTGAGCCTGGAAAAATAGGAAACTCTGTATTTGAGAGTCTTGTCAAGCATGAATATAAGGGCAAAGTATTTCCAGTGAATGCAAAAGGATACTCAGAAATCCTAGGTGTAAAAGCATATCAGAATTTAGATGATATTAATGAGCAAATTGATGTTGTTGTGGTAACAGTAGACCTGAAATTTGTGCCAGAACTTTTGAGATCTTGCGGCAGAAAGAGAATTCATAATATGGTAATCATCTCAGGTGGAGGCAAGGAACTTGGAGGAGAACGGGCGGCTATAGAACAGCAGATCAAAGACCTGTCAAACCAATTAAAAGTGAGGATCATCGGACCAAACTGCATAGGGATGTTTAACGGAGAGAATAGACTGGATTGCGCTTTCCAGGGTCATGAAAGAATGATCAGACCTAAGAAAGGTGAAGTTGCGTTCTTGTCGCAGAGCGGAACAGTAGGTATAGCTTTTATGGAAACCTCTGACTCATTCGGAATGAGTAAAATGGTCTCATACGGGAACAGATCTGATGTCGATGAAGCAGATATGATCTGGTATCTTTCTGAAGATCCACAGACAAAGGTTATTGGACTATATGTAGAAGGGTTTGGAAACGGTCGCAAATTCATGAATACTGCTAGACGAGTAATAGCGGAAAGGAATAAGCCAGTTGTGGTATTTAAGAACGGACGAAGTATAAGGGGGGCTAAACAAGCAGCCTCACACACCGGTTCCCTAGGTGGTTCCTATATGGTAGTAAAGGGTGCATTGGATCAAGCCGGCATTATCTCTGTAGATAGTTATGAAGAACTTACTGGTTCTCTCAAAGCATTCGCGTGGCAGCCTATTCCTAACGGAAACAGGGTAGCTATGATAACAAATGGAGCGGGACCAATCATAGGGGCAATAGACCATTTTGAAAGACTCGGCTTGCAAATTGCTGAAATAAGCGACGATACAAAAAATGCTCTTAAAGAGCACTATCCACCAACTTATGTCATTGGAAATCCTTGCGACGTCACTGGTTCTGCGAGTGCTGAGGACTATCGATTTGCTATCCAAACATTCATGGACGATCCCAATGTAGACATCATTATGCCATGGTTCGTATTCCAAGACGATCCACTAGAGGAAACTATTGTAGACGTGCTAGCTAGTTTCCAAAAAATGCGAAAAAAACCAATATTGGTTGGAACAATGGGCGGCCCATTTACGGAGAAAATTTCTAGACGTATAGAAGATGAGAATGTCCCTGTATACTTCTCTGTTATAACATGGGTAACTGCTGCCGCCAGTATTGCTAAGTGGTCAGAGATATCAAAGAATAACGTTAATTTCCGACAATGAAGTTTTATATCATTTTCTTCATTTTGTTCTATATTTTAAAAGAAAAAGTTCTTATATTTTAATAGCTAAGCTTATAGGGAAATGGAAAGCACACAACAAAGTCAAGTTATAACGGTAACCCCAAAAGCAGCAGATAAAGTTGCTGAGTTTATGAAACAAGAAGGCAAAGATAATCTCCTTCTTAGAGTGTATGTTACAGGTGGAGGCTGTTCCGGTTTGTCCTACGGCATGGGCTTCGAAGAAAGTCCAGATGAAGATGATCATGTCATAGAACAGAATGGAGTCAGAGTTCTGGTTGATAGCTATAGCCAGCGCTACTTGAAGGGTGCAAACATAGACTATATTGACAGTTTGATGGGTTCCGGCTTTAAAATTAATAATCCTAACGTAACAAAGAGCTGCTCGTGTGGACATTCATTCAGTGCAGAATAATATAAAGTCTGACAATGTGAGCATCGCAGCACAGGGTCAGCCATGTAATGTGGCTTTCCAGACTGTACTCGTTTGATCAGGAAGAATTAAGTTAAGGCCAAAGCCCCCTAATTTTTATTGCTTCAACAACTCTGTTTACTGCTAACAAAGTGCTTGCCTTTCGCATGTTGACACTATATTTCTCATGTGTGTCATAAACATCTATGAACGCCTTTGTAATATTTTTATCAAGCCTTTCGTTCACTTGATCTTCACTCCAGTACTCCCTTCTTAGATTTTGAAGCCATTCGAAATACGATACCGTCACACCACCTCCGTTAGCAAGTACATCGGGAATTACGAGCGTTTCTTTTTTATAGAGGGTTTCATCTGCCTCAGGAGTAGTCGGTCCATTTGCAGCTTCTGCTACTATCTTGGCGTCGATTTTGGCTGCGTTCTTCTTACTAATTTGGTTTTCGAGCGCTGCCGGAATCAGAATAGTACATTCTGTTTCTAATAAATCCTCATTGCTCATGCTTTTCGTTCCTGGAAACCCTACTACAGAACCTGTCTTTTCCTTATGCTTTCTCAAAGCCCCAACCTGTATACCGTTTTTATTGTGAATTCCGCCCTTCGAGTCTGAAGCAGCGATGAGTTTAGCTCCTTGTTCCTCCACAAGTTGAGCTGCAAATTGGCCAGCATTGCCAAACCCTTGAACAGCCACAGTAGCTGTTTTCATATTGACTTTAAGTTTTCTTGCAGCCTCTCTCACTGTAAAGGAAAGACCTCGTCCTGTTGCCTCATTTCTTCCTAGAGACCCTCCCACAGCCAAAGGTTTGCCTGTTATAATCTCAGGTTGTACAAAGTTTCCCTTTAGCGCAGAGTATGTATCCATTATCCAGGCCATTTCTTTACCGCCCGTGTAAACATCTGGAGCTGGGATATCTGTGTGTGGCCCTATGATATCTGCAATAGAGTACGCGTATCGTCTGGTCATACGCTCAATTTCACTTTCAGACATTTCCTTTGGATTGCAAATAATGCCACCTTTGCCACCACCATAAGGAATATCGGCTATTGCGCACTTCCAGGTCATCCACATAGATAGCGCCTTAACTTCATCGATACTTACTTGCGGATGGTATCTAATGCCACCTTTGAATGGGCCACGTGCATCGTTATGCTGCGATCTAAATCCTATGAAAACGTTAATTTCACCATTGTCCATCCTAGTCGGAATCGATACCGTCAACACGCGTTTTGGATGAGCTAAAATCTGATGCATACCGCTGTCAAGTTTTATCAATTTCGCTGCTTCATCAAGTTGCCTTAAGGCAACCTCAAAAGCGTTAATTGCTGTTATGCTATTAGATGATGATTCTGACATTAGAATGTCTGAAAAAGCTGATGTATTTAAGTGTTGAATCACTACAAGCGTTGTCGCAACTCATTGTGAATTTGGCTTTATATTGTTTGTTTAATATGCACCAGTCCAAGAATGAATTCATGGAATAAAAGTAATTACTATGTAGGCAAGTGTTCTATGGGTAGTATATTATTATAGCCGCTGCATTTTTTCAGATATCAATGTACGTAGTTGATCATCTGTTTTACCTATATGATCTACTCCAATAGTACTGGCAATTTCTTCAAGTTTCTTACGTTCGGAGAATACCGGTGCAGTAATTTTGGGGCCCATGGAGTGTTGGGTCCACCCATCTTCTTCTCTAGATGTGTATTCAATTTCCCTTCTAAACAAATCTCTAGCTTTTTCATATTCTCCAGCCGCCCTTCCTAAGGTTTTAGATAACTGTGGCAATCTCTTTGAACCAAACAGCAAAAATAATGCCATAAGTATTATAATCAACCATTCGGTTCCTCCGATCTCCATTATGACGGCATCTAGCGATATCATCAGCTACTCTAGGATCGTGATAACCAGAATTAAACATTTCCACGAATAGTTTACTGCACATGCAGCAGCACTATATCCTACATACACCATCTGAACATAATTATGCCGCTTCGACTAATGAATCATGTTAACATACAAAACAAAATAAGTTAAATTTGGCTGTTCAAAAACGTGGATTAGATCTGAACCTTTTGTATGAAGCCTATATATCGACCTATGGAAATATTCAATACAGATAAATTCTGAAGAAATCCAATCAACGACAGTATCGTAATGAATCTTGATAACATCAAGCTTATCTATGTTCTACTTGATGGTATAGGTGATCTACCTCATCCTTCATTAGGAAATTGTACTCCATTGGAGGCAGCATATACTCCGAATATGGATAAGCTGGCTATGAATGGATGCATGGGCAATGTAATAAGCGTTGGCAAAGGAATTGCACCACAATCTGATATCGCCGTATTTAATATGCTTGGATACAACTTCAAGAACGGAACTTACGTTGGCAGGGGAGTAATAGAGTCAATTGGATGTAATATTGATTTTCGTGACGGGGATCTTGCGTTAAGAGGAAATTTTGCAACTATAGATAATGATTTACGGTTGGTTGATAGAAGAGCCGGCAGAGACATCAGCAAAGAGGAAGCTCAAGCAATCTGTGAAACCCTACGAGAAAAAATTACCTTCACTGATAAAGCAGCCTCTGTAGTAATAGAGCCCACTATCGCTCACCGTGTAATCATTAGGTTGCGACATAGTAGGCTACGATTGTCAGAAAACATTACGAACACAGATCCCGCCTATGATAAGATCGATGGCATAGGGATAGCCAAACCAACAACCGATAAAATGGTTATGCAAAAATCAATAGCACAAGATGACAAAGAGGACTCGAAAATAGCCGCAAAACTGATCAACGAATTCACTGAACAGGTTATCAGGTTGTTAAAGAATCACACTGTGAATCATGAACGTATCAAAATGGGCAAAAATCCTATGAATGCAATTCTTTTACGCGACCCTGGAAACAGATATCCAATAATGCAGCCTATTAGTAAAAAATACGGCATGAATGTAGCCTCCATGGTGGATATGCCTGTTGAAATAGGAATATCGAAAGTCTTGGACATGAAAGCGTTCGAAGCTGGAGGATTGAATGACTATGAACAAAAAGCGGCTATTGCTGCTAGAATTATCGAGAATTTTGGAATATTGTATGTTCACATTAAAGGTCCAGATGAATTCGGACACGACGGTGATGCTAAGGGCAAAAAGAAAAACATCGAAGAGATTGACAACCGTTTCTTTGGCAATCTTGTAAATTTATTGAACGTCAGTGAACCGACCATAGCTATATCGGGAGATCATTCTACTCCGTGTATAAACAAAGGTCACACTGATGATCCTGTTCCTCTCCTGATATCGGGCAAAAGGGCAATGAAGGATAACAGCGCCAGATTTACAGAAGGTTATGCGTCCAGAGGTAAACTCGGCCTCCTTATGGGTGTAAATGTACTAGATACTGTGATAAATATTGTATCCAAGTAACTCAATCAAATTTGCTAGATTTTTTGCCCGAAGCGGTGTTCAGATGCTTGGCACCATATAATACTCGTAGATAAAATAGTTTGTATTAGCTGACATTTGCTGCTCTGAGTGCGTCCTATTTTGCCTGTTTGAATTTTAACTGCAGTCAAAGCAGGCTCGCGGTAACAAAACTGAAGAATTTTTATTATTAGAGGTTCATATTGCTTGTAGTGCATACAATTGTGTGATATTCAATGATAGGAAAATGTGATCGATGCGGTATGGAAAATGTTGAGGTAAACTCGATAAAAAATCCCGATTCGAAAGAGGCAATAAATTTATGCAATCAGTGTAGGCCTGCCGACGGTAGTTATGCTTACTAGATTAGAAGAATCCTAGTGCTTTTCATCTTCGTGGTCACTATATAAGTCCTCTATGATAACACAGTAGAGTACATAGTTAGGTTACATCTATTATTCATTGAAAGGCATAGATAAGAGTGCTCAATATTAGTAGTCTAGGATTAGAGAAGTAGTTAACGATTGCTAAACTATGCAGTAGGTGCGTTCTTAAGGACATATTTAAATAGACGCTTACTTTGATTTTACTGTCGGCATGTCTATTCCTGCTATTCCTGCGGTTCTAATTCCGGGATTAATAACGAGGAGGTATAACTGGCCATGAGAACAAAATTTGGTTTCACACAGGGGCTGAATGTTGCTAGACTAGGTCTTGATGAAACTCAGATCATTACAGCCTGCCAAATTGCTGATAGAATGGACTATGACTCTGTTTGGGCTATGGATCATTCCAATGTTCCACAGTGGAAGAATGCTATAGTTAATGATGCGTGGATCATGCTTTCTGCAATAGGCGCTCTTACGAGAAACGTCGAGGTAGGTACGTGTGTTACTGATGCCATAAGGAGACATCCATCAGCTATAGCGCTGTCCACTATTACACTGGACAGGATAACGAACGGCAGGGCTATCTTAGGAATTGGGGCGGGAGAGGCACAGAATGTGGTTGATTTTGGGATTGAGTTTAGCAAACCGGTATCAAAGTTCAAAGAACAATTAGAAGTAATTTATAGTCTTTTTGATTCTGATGCTGACAACCACGTCAGTTATAAAGGTGAGTATTATAGACTAGAGAATGCAAGCCTACAGGCCAAAAGTATCCGTAAGCCTAGGCCTCCCATATATATAGCAGCCGGGGCACCAAAAACTCTTGAATTATGCGCAAAATATGGTGACGGTTGGATTCCTATAGGATATACTCCCGAATTGTTCAGACATCATGCAAATTCGATCAAGCATACTGCCAAAAATATGGGGAGGGATATTTCAGGATTTCAGTTTGCTAATGACGTAGATGTTTACTTCACTGATGATGGAGAAGAGGCCTGGAATAAGATGAAGAATGCAGTGAAGGTGAGTCTCTATAAACCAGAGTTGTTGAAGGTTCATAATATAGCCCAAGACTCTGAGTTTGATTTCAGAAGATACTTTACAGAATATGCGATGAACAAACCAGAGCTTATGGTTCAGATGAAGCGGGCTGCTCTGAGAATACCTGATAGTATCGCGAGAACAGCAATAGGTGTTGGCAAACCAGATGACGTCATTCAAATGCTAGAGAGATTCATCAAAGCTGGTACGAATCATTTCATCATAAGGTTCTGGGGCGAAGGTTATTTTAAGAATATCGAAACCTTCGGCAACAAGGTCATACCCTATTTCAGAGATCAAGAAAAAAATAAGGAATCAACTTTTTAGGTAAATATCTAGAGAAGTTGAGAATGTCTTTTTTGGCCCTGCGATCTTATTCGTAAGTACCAGAGCTTCTGCATCAAAACCCATCCTTCTAAGTGAAGAAGCAAAATCAACAGAAAATCCATGAAACGTGTAAATCTTTTTTGCGTTGGATGCTCTTACCACTTCAACAAGTTCCCGATAATCGCAGTGGTCACTCATGGGCATACTGTAATCTAAATCCATCATAAACTTGTATCGGCTATTAACAGCCCAACCGCTAAAACCTATTGTTATTGCTCCGTATATTTTTTTCAACATTTTCACAAAAGAACTTCTAGCACTTGTCAGGGGAGCTATCATAACCCATGGCTTGTTCATTCTCAGTAATCCTCTTTTTTCTGCTAAAGAATACTTCATCGTACTCTTCAACGGAATTCCCAACTTTATGTAAAGACTATTTATTTTGTGAATAGAGTCATATACAAACATTGGTTCCCAGTGCCCAAAGAGCGAGGTCAAAAGTTGAGCCTTTCCTAAAGGATAACCCATTAAGATAACTGGTACGCCAAGATCGTACATTTCAGATATGATCCTATTTGTTTTATGAATTATTTCTTCCAATTCTGGAAATACATACTCTGCCCGCCCAAAGGTTGACTCTATTATTAGAGTATGGGCAGATGGAATTAAGGCGGGCTTCATGAAAGCCCTTTCTCTAATAGATATATCACCAGTATAATACAATTCGTTTCCTATTAGCAATCCTTTAGAGCCTAAAATGTGTCCGCTATCGACCAGCTGAAATCCTTCATATTCCTCAGTTACATTGGTCATTTTATACCCTCTTGCTTGAGCGATTAACGACGTTGCGTTTGATATTAATGTCCTACTCTTGGATCTATCTTTCAAAGTTTTTTTGTACAAATGATCTGTATGTGCATGAGAAACAAAAGTCAAATCACAATTATTGTGGCTCTTGGGATCAAGAGAAATTATCTTACCATTGCTATTTACAACAATACCGCATCCTGAGAATGTAACCTGAGGTTTCACTTGGTTTGCAATTGTATCCTAAATATGGCTTGTATTTGAATATTAAGTTGATATCATACAAGATAGAAAGTAGTGATCTGCCAACATAGCTATTTGTATTAATATTACGCTCGTATTGTAGTCAATAGACGAGCGTCTTTTTATGTTGCTGGAAAGTATAGTCGCAAACAAATTTTATTGCTGGCGTCTATATACATATAAGAAATACATTATGTATGAGAGCTGCAATGATAAATCTTGGCATATTAATTTCTGGCAGGGGAAGCAATATGAATGCGATCCTTTCTGCTATTCAAAGACGTATAATTAAAAATGTAAAGCCTTCGATTGTCATTTCTAATAAGATGAACGCACCGGGATTAAGGATCGCCTTCGAAAAGTTTAGGATCCCTGTCAAAGTAATATTGAGCAATGGTTTGAAGGGGTGGGATTATGATCGACAAATCGCTTCAGTATTGCGCGAGTATGGTGTTACACCCCGATGCGGTTTAATCTGCCTAGCCGGTTTTATGCATATTGTTAGTCCTGAGTTTGTGAAGACATACAATATGCGAATACTGAATATACACCCTTCACTTCTTCCAACTTTTCCAGGCCTTCATGCACAAAAGCAGGCTATTGAATATGGTGTCAAGGTGACAGGATGCACAGTCCATTTTGTAGATGAGGGTGTTGATTCTGGTCCTATAATAGCTCAAAAGACTGTTCGTATATTTGACTCAGACACAGAAGAAATTCTGTCTTCAAGGATCTTAAGACAAGAGCATAAGTTGTACCCACAAAGTGTTAAGCTATTTGCGGAGGGTAAAATCATGGTAAAGGGGCGTAAGGTGTTCATTCAAACTTAGTAATAACTGTCATTAAGCTTTAGAAGGTGAAGACCCTTTATCAGTTTATAGTCAATCATAGGCTACCATAATTTGCTGTATTCTCCTGTGGTTGTTCTCCTTCAACCAGCTAGTGTACAACTTGATAGAGTATGTAACAATAATAATGTAAAATACAAGACCTTGGAGAGGTTATGGAATAACATGATATAACCCGAATTTAACAGACTGGTCTAATGTCACTGAGATTGAATAGTCAATAAACAGCTTCTGTTAACTTAGCGGCTGATTGACTCTGTGTGTAGTATCAACAGTATATATATATCTATATATTTATAAGCAGATTCTTTAAAGTTAATTTACCAGAGAATACTTGCCGCTATCAGCACGAAGACTGAAGTCTGCTTTTTGGCTATGTAATAATATCTGACAAATTAAGGATTTTATTGCTAAATATGGCTTAGTGTTAGGTCTTTGGGATCTACAAATATTACAGATTTACAAAAAATACTTTATCTCCATTTGTCATAATGTGTAATATGGCTGAATTGAAGTTACTGCAGTTACTGCAGTAAGCCCTGATCGTTTTTAGTATAGAATTAAGTTATAAAAATCTATAGCAATAAAATAGAAATTTTTATAGAAACAATGTATAACATCTCTATGCAATATTTTTTATTTAAACTCAATTTACATAATGTCATATATGAAAGATCAACCACGTTATACCAAAGTAATTGCAGAAGTACAGTCAGTAGGAACAGGTACCAGTTGTCTTACAAGAAGAACTATTGTTGCTAAAGGTGAGCAAATGATATGAGAAGAACAGAATATCGATGCCGTTATTGTGCTCAAAGTTCATCTAGGAGATGGAATATGAAAATTCATGTACAGAGAAGACATGCTAGTATGTTAGGGGAAGGGTCTATTAGATCGCAGTTACAGTCTTCTGATTCTCAGGTGTTTTCTAATAT
>Ga0157286_10000030_pt1 | contig 10873 bp, 10 predicted proteins | sample NitcycUS089202R1_FD_108706 | JGI IMG/M metagenome (GOLD analysis project Ga0157286, IMG submission 108706) | Soil microbial communities from Arlington Agricultural Research Station in Wisconsin, USA - Nitrogen cycling UWRJ-S089-202R-1 | ecosystem: Environmental > Terrestrial > Soil >... | reverse complement strand
TCACTTATAGTTCTAGGAGCAGCATTACTATGGACAGGATGGTTCGGTTTCAATGCTGGCTCTGCAGGTGCGGCTCGATCAAACGCAACAAGTGCATTCGTTGCAACCCAGGTTGCTACAGCAATGGCAGCAGTAACTTGGGCACTGGTCTCTTGGGGTCACACAGGAAGGCCTTCGACAGTAGGTGCAGCATCCGGTGCAGTAGCTGGCCTGGTAGCAATCACGCCAGCATCAGGGTTTGTATCTCCAATGTCTTCGATTATTATCGGTATTGCTGCTTCGGTCTTTTGCTATGGTGCAGTAATGTTCAAGAGCAGACGCAAATGGGATGATGCACTTGATACTTGGGGAGTACATGGTATTGGAGGTCTAGTAGGTGCACTGTTGACTGGAACATTTGCCGAAAAGAGATTTACTCCTGTTGCAGATGGACTTGCATTTGGAAACCCACAACAATTTGTGAACAATGCAATAGGGGCGTTTGCTTCTCTGGCGTGGGCAATGGGTGTTACAGCAGTAATAATCAAGGTTATGGATTTAGTGTGGCCTCAAGGAATCAGGGTTTCTCCAAAGGAAGAAGAAATTGGACTCGACTTGGCGCAGCATGGAGAACGAGCATATGTCACTGAATAGATAAAATATTCCTCTCCTTTTTGTTATTTTTACAGGGGCTGTTAAGCATTTTATGCCAACAATTACAAACACAAATATTTAATGAATAGCAATAACATAACGCTTGATTTTATATAAACGTCCTTTCATAGTTGTCAATTTAAGAGATGAATTTGCATAGATATTGCTAGAGTTATATTAATGCGATTAAGAACAGATTCTGTGGTTATATTATCAAGGATTATTTATATTAGTATAATATAAGAAATTTGTCGGTATTATCCAATATGAAAATGTAACAAGATTAGCTTGAAGATAACTTTATCTTTGTCAATCATACATTACACATGTGGCTGACCAAGTATTCATGTTTGCTGTAACGGCATGTGTCTTCGCAGCGTTTACCGCAGTTCTGTTTGTAGCAAGGGCAAAAAGGTATTCGCAAGGCTTTAAACCAGCAGCAGAGGGGAATAAGGCTTCAGAAACCATTTAATAATTGGTACCTCTGCATACAGATGCGACCTTGCTTGCTTATTTTTTGTAAATGTGTTAGGAACAGCTTTTATTTCGACAACACATAACGGCTTGATCCCTAGCAATACCTGAAGTCATTGCTTAAAAAAGCTGCGTTCCTACCTGTTAGGATATTCTGGCTTTATAATTATAATTTATTATTTTTGGTCATTTGACAAATAAAATTTTTGATTGGTTGTTTGATGACTGAATAAATGACAAACTGTTTTTATTAAAACAGTTATATGATACACACAAAAAGGTATTTGACGATCAAATGACGGTGATCTGACGGCTATATGACGAAAAAGCTTCGATAACAGCAGGAAATAGAATACTAATCTAATTATTTTCAAGAATGAGCCTATAAAAAGCAATCATATTTGTAACAGCTTGTGCCCGTTGTGTGATTGGGTATAACTATTACCCTGCATACCGGCACCTTCAACATAATGTTGTTCACGCCTGCTTGACACATTCTAGTGAATCATCATGTAGCTGAATTTTGCTTATCTGTGCCTTTACTTAATTTTGACATTAATTTAGGTATTTTGAGCTGAGCCTAGCAATTGATCTGCTTCATTGAGCCACTAAAAGAAAAATAATTATCACATATTAAGGCTGCTTTTATAAAGAATTCGTAAAAATCATTCATGCTGAAACTGCTACCCTTTTTATCAACCATCTCTAAGATGAAGTAAACTACATTGGCTTTAGTTACAATCACCACATTTAAGAAAACTTAATGCTAGGGACTCTGTTATCACAAATAGATGACGTCAGGATTTCCTTCATCAAACAAGGAGGATAAAGGATACGGTGGCTATTTGTCTGCCTACCAATGGTTTCATAGAAATAGATCTATACTTGTACCACTGAGTATTATCAGCATTATACTTCTATTTGTCCTTCACCTTTTTACTATCACAATACAAATCTCACTGAATTCAGTTCCTGCGAGAATTATTCAGGTTATCGCTATTGTGCTAATTTCTCTAACGTCTCTTTCAATAATTTGGAAGGGCATCGTACCTATAGTGATAGATAGTCTTGGTATTACCTTGATATACGGTGGAATTGTTATCCCATCCTATGCGCTCACTTTACCTACTGAAAGATACTTCAATGGAATAAGAGTATTGATTGATCAGCAGGTCATATCGATGGCTACGGAAGGTTATTTCTTCCTTGGAATTGCAATGGTTGTACTGAGCATGATAATTGCATATAAACCCACTCTACTCTATGTCAAAAACAGGCCGGAACCTTCGTATTCATTATGGACAGACTATGAAAAATGGTACGATAATGTGCAGCTTGCTGGCGGCTATACTGAACCCAGTGTGCCTCTCAGGAGTTTAATGAGTGAGCAGGAGAAATACCTCCTATGGCGATATGAATACGTTTTGACTAACATCTACAACACATCTTATCTTGTTAAACCAGATGGCTTTGTTCCAAAAAACTCTACAATATTAAGGGATAAGGAAAGCGGTAGAATGATTGGTGTATCAAGACATAGTGGGTATTTTCTCTGAATTACAAAAAGCAGAGTAAGAAAAGTTGTAATCTCCTCCATTGTTGCCTTTGGAAAATAACGAGTGATTTATGGGTGATGTACACAATCCTCTATTATTGAGTAAAATAGGGTATTTAAAATTCGAGTATATTCCTAAATTTCATAGCCATAGTTCTAGGTTTGTGTAGGTAGCATAACATACAAACTAGAAGAATAAAGATTAGCCAAACATAAATAATTCTAAACCGACTACTCCAGTAGATGGCTCAAATAGACGATAGAGTTTGGAAGTGTTTTAGATGTGATCTATACTTTGAGTCACTAGAGACGGCCAATCTTCATAAATCCCTGACTCATCATAAATTAAGAAAAGTTTCGAGATTTAAACACTAACATGCATATATATTGCTGAGGAGAGATTATTCTACAGATTAATGGCAGATACTAAGCTTACTATTGTTCGTCTAAGTTTAGATGGCAACAAGTTCGAAATTTTAGTAAAACCTGATCCTGCCTTAGAATACAAACTGGCCAAAAGAACTGACTTATCGAGCATACTAGTCTCTGACGAGATTTATTCTGATGCAAATAAAGGTTCAAGGGCCGCTAATGATAAATTAATAAAATATTTTAAGACAACAGACCCGACAGAAGTTGCCAAACAAATCCTTTCCCGAGGTGAACTTAGTCTAACAACAGACCAACGTCGAAAAATGGTGGAAGAGAAGAGAAAACAAATTATTCAGTATATTAATAAAAGTTTTGTAGATCCCAAAACACATGTCCCACATCCACCTTTGAGAATTGAGAGTGCAATGGATGAAGCAAGAGTTATTATTGACCCTAACAAAAGAGCTGAAGATCAAGCTAAGACCATAATTGATTCGCTTAGAAAGATTTTACCTCTAAAATCAGAAACATTGCGATTGACAGTAACTGTTCCACCTCAATTTTCAGCTCAGTCTTATAACATATTGAAAACTGTGGGGAATTTTAATGGTGAACAATGGCTTACAGATGGTTCTTTAAGGGTTGTAGTAGAAATAAATGCTGGTATTAAAGGCACCTTCCTAGACAGGATAGGATCTATAACAAAGGGCTCTGCTCAGGTAATAGAGCAATAAAAGATATCTATCTCTCTTCAACACTTAAAATATAGGGCTGATCTTACTGACCCAAAAGGTAGAAAAAAAATGGAAAGAATCCTTTTACATAATAAGGCTGCTTTTGCCCGGAGGGTGACTTGTTAACGACATGCAAGAAATTAAAAGAAAGTATGTCATTCCCGGTGATAAGATCGTAGAGGGGAATTTTAGGCCCCTAATGAATGTAATTAAAACAGACAATTCTATTATTGCTACAAGAATCGGAATTGCAGAAACGGGAAGAGACGGTGTCAAAGTTATACCGTTGTCAGGTGTTTACATTCCTAGAGTAAATGATATTGTAATAGGCAAGATTATTGATCATTCTTCACTCTCGTGGGAAGTAGACGTCAACTCCTGCTTCTCTGCCCATTTACCTGCACAAGATGTATTTGGAAGAGATTTTTCTCCTGCCCGAGACGATATGGGCAGGCAACTGGCAATAGGAGATTTAATTGCTGCAAGAATTATTGCATTTGACAGAACGAGAGATCCTATGCTAACGATCCAAGACAAAGATTTAGGCAAAATACCTCGCGGAGAATTGTTAAAAATTTCTGCAACCCGGGTTCCACGGCTTATTGGAAAACGTGGTTCTATGATACAAACAATCGAACAGGCAACACAAACAAGAGTTTTAATTGGTCAAAATGGAATCGTCGTTGTTATGGGTAGAAATCCAGAAGGAATTAAACTAGCCATAAGAGCAATTAGAATGGTTGAAGAAGAAGCTCATACAGCGAATTTGACGCAAAGAGTAAAGGTCTTACTGAACGTACCAGATTCTCCACAAGCAGAAGGCGCCTCAGTCAATCAGACTCAAAATACCCAAAAGGGCGAAGAGATCCAATCCGCTATCGAAGAAGTAGAAGAAGAGTTAGAAGAAGGTGAACAAACTTAATCAACCAAACAAGAAATCTAATTGATGAAAACGGAAGGCGGACTGATGGTCGCACTGCAGATGAATTGCGAGAAGTCAAGATAACTGTTGGAGTAGTAAAAAATGCTGACGGCTCTGCATTCATAGAATTTGGCAAGAACAAAATCATAACAGCTGTCTATGGCCCAAGAGAAGTTCATCCAAAGCACATGGCACTTCCTGATCGATGCGTTTTAAGATGTAGATACCATATGTCTCCATTCTCTACCGATACTCGCAAAAATCCTGCTCCATCAAGAAGAGAAGTTGAAATTTCAAAGGTAATGAGAGAAGCATTAGAACCAGCTTTAATATTGGAAGATTATCCACGTGCAGCAATAGATGTATTTGTTGAGGTATTGCAAGCCGATGGTGGTTCAAGGTGTGCTGGCATTGCAGCTGCATCTGTCGCATTGGCTGATGCTGGGATTAATATGCGTGACATTGTATCCGCATGTGCTGCAGGTAAAGTCGACAACAAAATCGTTCTTGATATTAATGATATAGAAGATAAGGAGGGTGGAGCAGATATGCCGGTTGCGTATATGCCACATCTGGAACAAGTAACATTATTACAACTTGATGGTATATTAACCTCAGAGCAGTTCAATGAATGCCTAGATAAGGCATTAAGTGGTTGCAGTATGGTTTATGAAATTCAAAAACAGGCACTAATGCAAAAGTACTTTGGTAACGAAACAGAGTTGAGAGAAGAACAATGAGTTCATCAAAACGCTCAACAATAATAGTTGAACATTTGCGCAAACAGCAAATGTGGGACGCAATTTCAAAGGGAAAAAGACTTGATGGAAGAAATTTGAATGAGACAAGGCCACTTGAAATTGAAGTAGACATTATAAAAAAAGCAAATGGCTCTGCCAGGGTAAAATTAGGCAACTCTGAAATAGTTGCAGGAGTAAAGGTCGAGACAGGTGAGCCATTCGAAGGGCTGGAAAATAAGGGTGCATTAATCGTATCTGCGGAAGTACTTCCTACTGCATCACCATATAGTGAACCGGGTCCTCCAGATGAAGAAACAGTTGAACTAGCTAGGGTGGTAGATAGAGGTGTAAGAGAATCTGAGATGATAGGCCTTGATAAATTAGTTTTAGTTCCAGGCAAGACAGTCTATACAATATTTGTGGATTGTAGTGTTATCAATACCGACGGTAATCTTTTTGATGCTACTTCCTATGCAGTAGTTTCAGCATTAGTAAGCACTAAGCTTCCTGTTTTTGAAATGCAAGACGGTAAGGCAGTAGATACTGGAAATAAACAAGATCCCCCAATTAACACAGTACCTGTATCGATTACGGCCGTCAGAATTGGTGACGTGGTAATATTAGATCCTTCTGCTGAAGAGGAAGCATGTATGGACGCAAGAATTACCGTAACTACAAATTCAAATGGGGACTATACTGCAATACAAAAGGGATCTACGGGATCTTTTACTATTGAACAGATAAAGAAAGCAGTAGAGATAGCAAAAGTTAAAGGAGAGGAAATACGAACCAGATTAAAGGAGTTGCCTAAGACTGGTTAGTAGAAGAAAACAGGGTCCTGTAGGACTCAAAGGTTTAGGTGTAAAATTTGGAGCAACCGTACGTAAAAGATATGGAAAGGTATATCACACATTGAAGCTAAAAAGAAGATGCCCATTATGTGGTTCGCTGCAATTCTATCGAATTGCATCAGGTATATGGTGTTGTCCAAAATGCAATTACAAAGTTGCAGCTGGGGCGTACGATGTCAACATCGAAAAACTGCAAAGCTAGAATACAAATTTCTTTTAAAACATCAACCTCTAAATCTAGCCTTATTGTGAAATCTATTTATTCTGCATTAAATCCCGAAATTAAGTCTTCCTCTGATCTAGTAGCCAGAATAGGAGTTTGTGTTTATAACTCTAATTTATATATAGATATGGAGACTGATGATGTTCCAAATTTACGTGCAATTATCAATTCTTATTTAAGATTGGCTAATGCCTCCTACAAAAGTATAGTCGATTAACGGTATGATTTTATGCTGGTGATTCGCATCATAATATATTATTATGAGTGAACAAGAACTTCCTCCATGGCTTAGAGAACAAGTATCACGCTTACAACAGCTTCAGCAGAATTTACAGGCAATAATGATGCAAAAACAACAAGTAGAATTAGAAGTTGTCGAAATCGACAGAGCATTAGAAGAGCTAAAGAAGATAGGAGCAGATGATGTCGTCTATAAAAGCGCTGGTCCTCTATTAATCAGGGCAAAGAAAGAGGATGTCACAAAGGAACTTGAGGAAAAGAAAGAATTATCAAACACCAGGGTAATGGTTCTTACAAAACAGGAAACAAGAGTAAAAGATAACCTAAAAGAGGTTGAAAATAAAATTAACCAAATGATTCGAGGAGCACAAGGTACTGCTGTTGGTTCTCCACAAAGTTCAAAACCAAAGGTGAATGACTGAATATAAAGTCTAAAAATTTCATACAAGTCTAAATCTTAGTTTTGGTTAGAATCTCTGCTATTTCAATCAAACAATAGAAAAGGAAGGAATGAGATATGCATATATGTATATATATACTATGTAGTAAACTATAAAACTGATACAATACTGTGTTTTGAAATCTAAAAAGGATTAAGAAGAATGATATCCATAGGCTAATATTAATAACAATAGAGACCAGACTGAAGATTAGACGTAATAAAAACTGTATCCATTCAGATTTAATTAGCAGAGTTATAAAGAAGGAAAAATAGGAAATGCAGATACATTTTAACAGCCCCATTGATTAAATTAATACGTGCCTGTTAGGATTGTAGTTGACGAAAGAGAGCGAAATAGTAGAATTCCTGATCTGCTGCGTCAAGCAGGTGCAATAATTGATTTTGCACAACTTAAAGTTGGTGATTATATTGTCTCTCCTGAAACTGCAATAGAGAGAAAAACCATACGTGATTTAATCAACTCAATTTACGATGGAAGATTATTTGTGCAATGTTCAGAGCTTGCTCAGCACTATTCTAAGCCTATAGTAATTATTGAGGGAAATATCATAGATCTTCTTGACTTTCCTCCAGAAATAAATGATGATCAATTAAGGATATTGGTAGAAAGAGTCCCTCTAACATATAATGCACTTGTAACAGTAGCATTAGATTTTAGAATTCCAACAATACATACCCCATCTGCAGAATATACGTCACAGTTGCTTGTTACCATAGTAAATAAATCACTCCAAGAAGGACGAAGTAATGGTCCTTTGTTAAAAAGGATAAAGAAAGGAAACATGATATACACGCAACAACTGTCAATCCTCTCTTCATTGCCTGGCATAGGAGACAAACTTGCAGTAAGAATGCTCCAGAAATTTCGGACACCCCAAAGTGCATTAAATGCATCTGCTGCAGAACTTGCAAGGATCCCTGGTTTTGGGACTGCGCGTGCAGAAAAAATGCGAAAAATCCTGGATAATCCCCATATTGATGATATTGAACTAACCCAAAAGACACTTTTAGACGGTTTAGACCAGATTAAATCAACCAAAAATAATTCAGATAGATGATCTAAGCGAGTTACAGTCCCATGATAATATGCTAAATTAAAAGCGATATAAATTTGCGTGATCTTAAGATAAGACCTGTTTACACAGATAATTATAGCTGGTCGTTAATGAATGAATTTATAAATAAAATATCTAACTATACACATCTTTAAATGGTAATTTCAAGCCTGATGGCTGATGGTTTTTCAACATCAAACACTAAACTTTTTTTTCACATAGGACAAGTAGTATGAAGTGGATAAATAAAACAGCCAATAACGAAACCTATATTTTAATACCGAGGGATTTATAGAATAATAATGTAGATTCAATGGATGGAAATTCATTTGGTGTCTTTGAGTTGTTGTAGTTGTATGTTTATCTTCGTTATTACGACTTACAACGCTACACTTTTTCTATATGTGTAATTCAACAATTTGTTGCGAATTTTAAGATTATAAAATGCTTTATAATCCTAATGTTTGATCATGATAAATGGGCGTTCCATTTCTATATTTGATTATTAAGGTGTTATATAACACTTATCAACCTAACTTTGATTTCTCTTACTAGACTTCACATTTGTATAACCACCTATCTATTATTAACTGTGGTTCTTGATTACTTTTGATTTAAAAGAAAGTGATCTGAATATAATGGACTCGATAAAGCTAAAATAGTTTACTAGCTATTAGCTAATTCTTATTCAGTTTATTACTTTAATACCTCTGATGGTAAAATTTGTCTAAAGCATGTTTAAAAAACTGACATTATTGCTTACTTTTGGAATACTTTTTTCGGCTGTTTGGACTTATATTGCTGTATATGCACAAAATAATAATGCTACAAACACTGCAGTACCACCAAAAATACATACTGTAAAAATCACTTCACCTACTAAAGGTCAACAACTTCCTATTGGCGATAACCTTATAGTCTCAGGAACATCCTCAGATAATGCTACTCCTGATTGCCAGGTTTCTGTTATTGCAAATGGCATAAAACCATATCAACTAGCTCAAGCATCTGGACCTGGCGGAGCAAATGACTATTCAAAATGGAGTTTTACACTTGGTCCTAAATATACTGCCATTAAGGATGGACAAAATAAAATAACTGCCAAATATTCTTGCAGTAGAGATTCTAGTTTAGTTTCATTTTCTAGTATAAATGTCACAGGGATACCGGCTGCACCAGCCGGTATTACAAAACAACAGCAGTCGGTAATACCAGGCAATAATGCTGCTAAAGAAAACAACACTACAGCAGCAGCTACACGCTCAACACAGTCCGAGTCATCGTATATTGGGAGTGGCAAGACACCAGGTCATCGCAGTAGTAGCAGTACTGCTAGTATTTGCATCGGTAGCGAGAGTATAAGCAGTAGTAGTGGCGGTAGTGGCAGTTGTAATAATTGTAGTAATGGTAGTAGTTGTACTAGTGGCAAGACACCAGGTCATCGCAGTAGTAGAGAGCCTACAACCCAAGGTAGTAGTCCGTCTCAGTTTAATCCTTTCATTTTTCCATTTGGGCCTCCATAGTTCTGCTGTATGTGATAGCATAGTGGGAGATATTACATCAATGTGATGCTATTGATAATTGTAAACAATCCTTCATTTTTTTATTTTTTATACGAAATTTTGTTAAATATAGGGGAATTTTCTCATTTTACATGTATACTTTTACTATCTAAACATCTTTTATTAGACCACAACCTCTATAACGTACATTGATAGACAGGGATAGAAAAATTCACTATGTATGATTGCATTAAGGATGTTCTGATACTTTAAGGCTGTGGTTCTTTAGGAGCTTTTGGCTGCGGAGTTATGGTATGTAAAATCAAATGAAGAATTACAGCACAGCCTCTTCCTATTACCATCAATGCCGACTGTAAAACGTATAGTCAAGCCATTGACAGATTGAAAACAACAGAAGGCATCGTAGAAGAATTAGAATCAAAGTTAAATCAATGCCAAAAACGACAGACAATAAAAAAAACAAACCGTAAAGTTCAAATTCTTTTTGCAAACCTTATTCAATAACAATTTGGTGCGCAAGTTACCCCTTCTGGTGCCATTGATTATAATAGCCGTCGCTATTGGGGCTATTGGCCTTGCCTTTGTTCCGTCGGGAATCAAAAACAAGCGTCTAGATTTTGCACAAGGAACAGCAATGATAAATGGCAATTTAATTAAGGTTGAAATTGCAAAATCTGCTGCAGAAAAACAAAGGTGGCTAATGTTCAGACAAGAAAGGTTACCATTGAATTCTGCAATGATGCTAATTTATGACAAACTGGACTTGTATGCAATTTGGCTCTTAAATATTGAATATAATCTTGATCTGATCTGGTTTGATGAAAACGGAAATATAGTGTATATGGTAAAGGACGCGTCTCCATGTAAAAATACCTTAGATGCATCTAACTGTACTTATAAGAATACAAAGCCTGCTAAGTATGTGATTGCTGCAGCATCAGGTTTCATAGATGAACATAAAATTACAAGGGACTCGAAGATGACGATAATTTCAATCTAATATGTATGTCCATATATCACATCAACTTCCAACTCCTATAAAGATCAAGGAGATCGAATAAATGAAGTCGGTAGAAGAATTGAAGATG
>Ga0157286_10000029_pt1 | contig 10912 bp, 8 predicted proteins | sample NitcycUS089202R1_FD_108706 | JGI IMG/M metagenome (GOLD analysis project Ga0157286, IMG submission 108706) | Soil microbial communities from Arlington Agricultural Research Station in Wisconsin, USA - Nitrogen cycling UWRJ-S089-202R-1 | ecosystem: Environmental > Terrestrial > Soil >... | reverse complement strand
TGATTATACCATCATCAGAAGTCCCTGTGGGAATTATATCAACATAATAGTTCATTTCAGAATTAGTTAGTTTTTTGATTAGCTCTAAAATATGTAATTTTCCTAATTTGCGTCTTACTGATTCATCTATTACTATTACTGCAGTACTATTCTGAAGGTCAGGTGTTGTTAATGTCATAGAGGAAAGAAGATCATTATAGGAATCCCAATTCTGAATATTGTTCTTCTTTTCGTTCTTCCCTAGTGTTTGTGTCAGCGGTTGTTGCTGTTGCTGTGTATGGTTGTAATCATTATTATCTATGTCATAATGAAAACATGAAAAAAGAAATCTCTACAATAGTAGCAGAAACCGCACTCTTGACATAAGGGATTTGATAGTGAAGGTACATATTCACAATAGCAGTTAAAACACTTCATACCCTCTTACATCTATGATAAGAAATACCATAACAGCAATTTATCGTAGTTAATCCGGTATAGAAAAGCATTGGATAAGTCAAAGTCATATGATTTTGAGTAATTTGTTTCAGTTGGCTATTTGCTACAAATAACAATTGAGAAACATAGATAATGATCAACAATTTATCAATAACCCTCTTATGTATTGCTAAACCAGAACAACACAAAACGAGTCTAGAAGAATAAAATGCCATAACAAGTACACAACTTTGCCAGGCTAAGATATTCTCTTTGCAATCTGCGAAAAAAATATTTTATCTGGAATATACCGTCGCATTTTAATTCCAATCTTTACTTTGGCAGAACCAACAATGTATCTATATTTTGGATTTGTCGAAGAAATAGCTTCTACAATAACATTTGCAACAGAACTAGCCGGCAATCCCTGCGGTATCTTATACAAATATTTTCGGTATGCAGCTGAAAACCTCGAAGACTTCTTTATCAAACAGTCAATCTTTGGTAAAGATGCCGTAATAATATTAGTTTCAATTAAACCAGGATTAATATTAATAACTCGTATGTTTGTATTCAGTAGTTCAATCCTAAGAGCATCAGATATTGCTTCTAATGCAAATTTTGTTGCTGAATACGCTCCAATTAATGGAAGCGATATCAATCCTGATATTGAGCTCACATTTACGATTCTTCCTTCATTATTTTTCAGCATTAATGGTAGGACTTTCTTCGTAAATCCAATAAGACCAAAGAAATTTGTTTCAAATTGGCTTCTAAGATCCTCCAGAGTTATGTCCTCGATTGCTCCTGGTTCTACATATCCTGCATTATTTACTATACCAAAGATTGTCTTTTCCCTAGCTTTTAAAATTATTTTATTAAAAATATCTTCGAAGTCATCAGGTTTAGCGATATCACATTCTATTGGAAAATAATAATGATTGGCATTTTTTATATCTGTAGGTAATTCAGAGTATAGTTTAATCAATTGTTCATATCTTCTTGCTAATCCGAAAACTTGGTAGCCTGATTTGATAAGGTTTATAACAGCAGCTTTGCCAATTCCGCTTGAAGCGCCTGTGACTATAATTGATTTCAATAACAAAAATCATCTAAAAATTAGATAAAAAACTTTGTTGGCCTGTCCTAAAGCCTACTACTAGATGAAAAACATCATATAGTGTTCGAGAATCAAAATAGGAGGAACAGAAAGATGATTTTTATTGAATATATCGTTTGAAGTCGTTATAAATCTTCATAGTATATAGATATTAGGACACTTCGAGCATGTATTCTTGTACTACATTCAACCTAGTGTAGGAAGAACAAGAACAAGAACAATTACATCTAGCGATAAAATTTAATTACTATCTAAATGCATTAATTGATATGCGCCGCATACTCAAATTTGGCGCCGGTGGAATATCTGTAATTATAGCTCTGGTATTATTAATATTCGTTGTCTTTGCTAATCCCACAAAAGATTTTGCTATTGATATTGATCCAATGAAGGATAACCAGAACCTTTTTAGTACCTCTAGAGTAACGGTTGCAAATATTGGGAAAATGCCTCTTACAAACATAGTGGTGGACTATGGTGGCGGCGGCAACAATGCAATTGAAAAAATTGCTTCTCTTTCACCAGGCGAGAAAGTGCTTCTTTCACCTCCTGGCAATTCTCCGTTAAAATCAGTTACAGTTACTACAAATCAAGGCTTGAGTGTAACTAAAGATTATAGGACTCCTATCAAGCTTCCCGGTATGATGGGGTCATAGTCGCAGCAGTTCATCATAAAAAAGGAGATTTTGCCATCGTTAATCCAAAATGTTGCTCTGTTCTATAAATTGGAAAGTGCATTGAGCGTTTGATTTTATGACTGGCTCTGCATTTCAATGTTCCTTTATTGTGTGTATTCGCAAGTCCTTTTCATTATAGCAAATCTGATTACATAAATGGCATATGCTTTTACTATATTTAGGATTTTTTCGTATTTTCAATTTCCTAAGGAACCCTGATAGATTTGTAAAACATCTCTCAAGTCCTAGCATGCATTTATTTATGGATTACTGTATTATTTATTTTTTGATAATAGATCAATTTTAAACGTTACTGCTGAGGTGCTTGTAATAACTTTGTGACTTTATTACTTAATCGGCTAGTTATATGCATATACAAATGAGATTTATGAAGTATGTATGTGATTTCTATATAAATTGCAAAACTCCAAAATATACCTTATTTGTGTATATACCTTAATTGCAAATTGCTTAATGACCTCAATAAAAATAGAATAGACGAAATAAGGCCCTGTAAAGAAGGACCTAACTATATGATAGTTACAAGGCTTAGGGAAAGAGAACTTTGGAATACCTGCGCCCTTTATTGATGTAGTAAAAATCCATGGCGTTATTCCATTATTGGTCTCTGAATCAGTTCTAGAAAAGAAAATCAACTTCTGCTACGATTTTAATACCCATATTTCAACAGGAAATACAATAACAGAATGTCATTACAGAAATTCCTTTGAAAAGTTTGCTAAAGAATTTGCTAGATTAGGTTTTGACATCCTCGAAATAGGCGGACAACATACAATTATATATAGAGGCTACAAAAAAATTGTTGATATAATATTATCAAATAATTTTGATTTTTAATGGAAGATGGGTAAAAGGATCCAAGACATTAACCAGGATTTGACACCATCATAAATAAGTTGAAGAGGTTATAATAATATATTCAAAAAATAGCAATTTATTTATTATATAATAAAACGAACCATCCACTAAACAAGGAGATTTGATTGATGAGTTCAAATCATTTTCCTCTTAGAACAATTCACATGGCATTAGAGGAGCTTAAACGATAAGGACTTATAATCGAAAAGAGCAGTTCTGAAGTTATCAGAAAGAAAATATATTATCTGATCCAATGAGATTTTGCTCTAATAATCTAGAGATTCAATAACATTTGCTCTGATTTCTAAAATCTGTTGAAATTATTATGTTATGTAATGCAATCCTTTAGACTTTATATATATTGTAATTATTATAGAGTGACAGCTTATCTTTAATGAAATAGTCAAGTTTTTGCTCTTGGTAAATTCCAGTTAAACTTCATTGCTATAAGGCGAAGGGAGGTTGTTATTACTATACTCGGAATAGCTGCTATGCTTAAGTTAATATTTACCGATAACATGATAAAGAGTGTTAAGATTCCGACGAAACTTGCTGAGGCATAAAACTCCTTTACAAATACTAGGGGAATTTCGTTGACAAATACATCCCTTAAAATGCCACCGCCTATTGCTGTAAGTATACCTGCAAAAGACATTGCAAGAAAATTCAAACCAAACAGGTTGTATGCGAAGGTGGATCCGATTACTGTGAATACTCCAAGACCAACTGCATCAAATTTTAAAAATAAATTCCAGTGCTTCTTCAATAAAGGATAAAGAAAGAAAATTACAGCTCCTGTGCTTACTGTTATAGCAATATATAAAGAATTGACGACCGCTGTAGGTGGGAACTTTCCAAATATTATGTCCCGTAGTACTCCTCCAGTAACTCCTGTAATGGTGGAAAGAATTACAATACCAACAATGTCTGATCCGTGTTCAATTGCCTTGAATGCCCCCGTTACTGCAAAGGCCATGGTACCAAATAGATCCAAAACCTGAATAAGCAATGTCATTGACAGACTTGGATCTGACATCCACAAATAAGCATACGTAACTAGATATTAAACTCTGTTTTGAGCTTCAAATCTATTTTGATACTTGGATTGGTATACAAAAGATAAATTAATTATTATACATAATAATATTAATAATATATTATACAACATTATAAAAATTCCGAATTTCGACCAGTAAAAATTTGGTTACTATTCGAACCCATTTTTGTCTCTGTATGTCATGGTGCGCCCACATCTATATTTGGAATGATGGAATTTCAGTTTTGCATGGGATATCTATTGCAAATTCATCTATATGTTAGGAAAAAATACTCCTTGATACTGATGACAAACTATTTGAAGACACTCTTGCTATATAGGATACGAATAATGAAGTTGTAGTTCACAAAACTTAAATTTGGATAATTTTTTTCAATTAATGAATGACAAATCCAGAAAGCCTCAGTGGTGTAACCTATGAGTGTATGCGATGCGGAACAGAGGTAACAGTTGAAGAATTGTCTAGGTTGCCAGAAATCAAATGCATTTGTGGATTCCGAGTATTCCGTAAATCGAGGCAGCCAATCGTTAAACAACTAAAGGCAATTTGATATCTGCTCAATATTTTATGAGACGTATTTAAGTTTGAGCATGCTACTTGGTATTGAATGTTGTGAGTAATATGCCAACATCATCTTTTCATAACTATTATAGATAAAAGTTTAGGGAATAGATATTTATGTCTATATAAGACATTGAAATCTCCTTATAGATTTAATTTTGCTGATTTTAGGTCCTCATAGGATAGAAGGTAAGTATACACATTTCAAAATAAAAATTTAAAAAGTCAATCAATATTGAAACCTTATTATATGTTCTACGTTGGATTACTTTCTATGAAAATCATTTGTCCTGATTGCAAAGATGCCGCGGAGCTATCGGACGATTTTACTTCTGTAAAGTGCTCTAAATGTTCATTAGATATGACATATGGCGAATATGTAAAATATGTAGCATACAAAGATAAAAGATATCGCGATATACTAAGTGATTACAAGCTTTAATAGTTGCTAAATTATAGAAAATTCTATTGCACTGCTGCTTTTAATTCTAGATCACTGAATCTGACATTGTCTAAAATTTATATGTGATTAGGATCGATATGAATATGAAAATCAAGTAATCTAGGAAAGATTTTATTAATAGTAACTTTATTCAGCGATATACAATTATTTTATAAAAAATATGGCCGTAGGATGTAAAACTTGTGACAAATGCCTTTATCAGAAACGTGTAGACAATTAATCAGTTCATAATTTAATATAAAATTAGTATCTTATCACTCTCCTCCTCCACCTCATTCTTCTTCTTCTGATACATCATCATGATCTAGGTCTTCTTCAAACTCATCTTCGACCTCGTGACTGTTGTCGTCATCATCGTGACTCGCTTCAGCCATGCAATATTAAATGAAACAGATATTAATATAGTATTTCAACTAAGATTTATTTTACCTTCTATAAAATATTAGGCATATAATAATAATACCTTGGAATTGTAACTCATATGTAAAAAAACCTCGATTGGGATTGTATAAAAGATAGAATAAAAATTATAGAGGACATTTCTAAATCAGAAAACAGCAAATTGGTTGAGTAAAATCATATCTTAGTCATAATGCAATGTTGTCATTTCTTTGTTCTGGGTGTCACCATCTTCTAAAACATCATAGACAAAAATTTTGCTACTGGGACTGTGGCATTGCTTTCTGTTTCTAGACTATATACAACAATTTTCTTTGCTATCGAATCTGATACTGTAACCATCACAACCTCGATCTTGTCTGAGTTCAAAATCGTGTGCATACTTTTTGCTACTTCTGCCAAGCTCTACCAGATGTTATGTTCTCCTCCTCCTTCATCCTCAAACATCATAAAAGATAATACCATACCTGGTTTGTGTTGTGTTTGTGGAAAGCATATCATTTAGTTTATGAAGTTGTTCATGTGGACTAATAATGTCACTCTGGGCCTCCCAAAGGCTGTCATCAAATACATCCTCACACAATCAAAATGGATCTGTTTTTTAACCCTCATTGGGTATTTGTCGAGATCCACTTGAAAGACCACTACCACTTATGATATTATAGCAGCGAAATGACATATGGTATACAGATACACTCACATGCATATACACATAAGGAGGTACTTATCTAAAATTCCTTTTATTCTTTTTTTATTAGTTGGTGTTATACAAAGTCAAATCCCTTTTAGTTATTGGATGCTAAATTTCTATCGTATATTTTGAATGTCTATTGATGATCCGTAGTTCATACTTCACTATTTCTTTTTTCTTGCTGATACGATAGATATTATATCCCGATCCTTAAGTTGATAGTTAGTTGGTAATCTTAGACCATCGCGAATATCTATTGCATAGAGTAATCCTTTTGCCAAATCACTATGTATGTCCCTCGCCAGATCTCCAACAGTGGAACCGGACTTCATCAAATATACATCAGGTAATATATTTCCATATTTATCGGACAATTTACTTGCATCAGCTACCGGATAAACAGTATTCATTCTCAATAATTTAAACACTGCAACATTAATAGCAAATTGAACGCCAGTTCGCATGTACTCACCAAGTATGTCTTTTCTTATGAAATTTAGTGCCCACCTTTGTTTATCATTTAGCCCGGTCTGATCCTTTATTTCGAATCGTTCATCACCTGCGAGGTATTGGATCAAGCCTCGGCTCTCAGCCCGTCTTAAAGTAAGTTCTGCATCTGCACTAGAAGGAACCACAATCATATCTTTATATTGTTCCCGTAATCTGCGAAAGTTCTCTGCTGCAGAAGGTAGATCAATCTTGTTGGCCACAATTAGCGTTGGTTTTGATATATCCCTCAAACTCCAACAGAAGTCCTTACTGTTTTGGAAATCAATGTCATCAAATTTAACATCTACAAGCCCATTATATTGGAGCGCAAGTCTAACATCTTGTTCTCTAACTCCGATTCCTCGAAATATATCTGTAATTGCATAAACAATATCTATGCCAGAATTGACAGCTCGTGAAATTTTATCACGATTACCTTCAAGGAGCTTTAGATACCACATGACTAGCTCTTCTTCGATATCAGCTATGTCTGCTATAGGATCTCCTGTACCAGCCTCGGCTATTTTTCCTGAAGCATCAATGCTACCGGATGCATCAACAATGTGCAAAAGTGCGTCAGATTGAGCAGCAACAGATAAGAACTGATTGCCTAAACCTTTACCTTCCCAAGCACCTTTTATTAATCCTGGCAGGTCAACTAAATCAACTGGAATAAATCTCCAGCCATCAATACATCGTGAATTCTTTGGACTATCATTCACATTAAACTCTTTGTGAACACATAAGGTGATAGCGCTAGCATTACCAATATTAGGCTGTTTAGTGGTGAATGGATAATTGGAAATGTCTGCAGCAGCAAGTGTCGCGGAATTAAAAAACGTAGTCTTTCCTGTATTTGTTTTTCCAATTAACCCAATCTTTATCATATATATGAAAATTGTAGTTGCTTATTTATATATCACGATGACAGCTTTAGTCGTTACTCCGACGCGTGTTATGGAATAATTTTTAATCGAGAATTCTATTTTAGTTTACAAAATTCTACTTGCCTACTACTTTATGTAGAATCGACTTGCCTTCTATATATATAATTCGCTGAATGTAATCAAGTTTATTTTGCGTTATAATATTTCTAATAACCTTTGCCTTGCAAATCTTTCTACTTTTATATCTTGACTTGATATTCTGGTTATAGATTTGTCATTGATAGAATGCATCTACTTTCTTCTTCTCCGATTTTTACTACATACATGCAACTTTTTATATAACAAAAGCCGAAGATGTGTTGTTTTTTATTGATAATATTGCTTAGAGTGATGATCTCATATTATGCGTTTGTTAGTAGTAGTTTGTTATTTAACAATTGATCAATCAACAAACTAAATAATAAAAAGTAGACTTGTTGAACGGTATATATATATTACAATTAGAGCAGTCATAAATAGTTATTATGGGATATGCAATTATGTTGCTAAAATTAAATATATACTCTACTCGATATAAGCATCTAGTATGAGTGAAATTCTATCTTGTGTTGTTTCAGTTTTCTAACTGTAGCAAACCGATTATCACATTTCTCACATTTCCACTTATTTTCCTTTGCCTGATCATATCTGTCATAGGTTTCTGATCCACTTTCATACATTCCCGTTTTGTTATTATAACTAACACGATTATGGTTGATTTTATACCTTAGCTTCAAATTGTCCTTCAAAGATTTGTGCCAGTGACCGGTCGCAAGTAAGTTTAAAAATAAATTAGTTAGTTTTATATTTTAGCTTTGATAAATATATTTTAACAAACCATATACGCTAAACATACTATGCTTCTCTTTATTATTTTCTCCTTTCTTAAACTCAGTACAACACACTACATTTTCGAATAATAATAAATCTTATAATGATCTAGGGATATGTCATGTTACAACCGACATATTTCCAAACTGTTTTCATACATGCTAATCAACTATTCGTGCAATTTGCAGAAACATAATACAGATCAACCTATCGTATAATTTGATACAAAGTTCTTCTATATTATGAAAGGTATTTTTATCAGAAAAAACAAAGAGGGATTGATTATCCGGCAATTGTTCTATCGGGGAAATACTTTTTCAATATTTCGTCCAAATCCTCATCCGTTGTATCTGTATAGCTAGATCCATATAGGTTGTATAGAAAGTGAAATGCTTCTTCTTTATTGCAAGATACTATCTGGTTTTCTTCAGTTTGCCAGTTCGTCCATTGAAGAAAGAAGAACAAAGTATTATTACCTCCTTTATCAGTTGTAAATAAAGTTGTTCCCCTTGTAGAATTATAATGGGGTAACCTATCGCCTTTACATGCTAATCTTATTGCATTTACCGTATCAAATATTTCTCCATTAATCACGCTTTCCAAATTTCCTGTTTCATCGCCACAATTAACGACAATCGAGAGATTATCATTTTTAGGTATGGTGGTGTATTTTTTTTAATTAGTTGAGCAACCAAACAGACATTAACTAGCAGAAATGTTGAATTGTGGCCCATTGGTATATTTTCAAGGTAACGCTAAAAATGAGTTTTTCTACCAAATTTGCATACGCGATAGTAAGAAGGTAGCAAGATAGAAGGTGTTCTCATCATTACTTGATACTGCTACTATAACGCTTGATTTATGTCTATAGATAGAATGTATAGTAATTGTATCTTTTGTAGAGAAAAATGTTATGACTTCACACTGACACATTTCCTTCTAGCCAGAACGCCGATATAATGCAAATTTATATCATCACATTGATTCACCTGTCTTAAAAAGATTGAGAGCATATCTACATTTGTTTTATGTTGACGGCTAATTATTAGCCATCGCTATTTTTGCATCTTTTTAAATTACAATGAAAACAACTAAGGAGACTCTTGTGAACTCGGCCTTGCGACGAGAATTAAATTGATTTTTTGAATTTGACCTTCTCTAAAAACGGAAATCTTCACGTTATCACCAATCGATTTCTCTGTCTCAAGGTAGACGAGAACATCGTCAATTTTTCTTATAGTTTTGTTATCTATTTTTTCTATTACATCTCCGCCTAATGGTATCTGGCTTCCGTTAATACCAGTCAGTTGCTCCCCTCCATGTATTCCTGCTTTCTCAGCAGGACTGCCAGAAATAACATCTACCACAAGAAATCCCCTGGGTTCCTTTAGTCCTATCACATTTGCTATTTCCGGCGTAATATTGGTACCTGAAAGTCCAAGCCAAGGATGGTTGAATGATCTTTTAGTAATTAGAGAAGGTACAACTTTGTTTAAGGCATTTGATGGAATAGCAAGTCCGATACCGGAGAACTCGCCGGTTGTCGAAAAAATTGCTGAATTAACTCCTATGACTTCACCTTTCATGTTTAGCAGAGGTCCGCCAGAATTACCAGGATTAATTGGTGCATCTATCTGGATTATATTTGGAATAGAATACTGTGAACCTGAACTTGGATCAGAGGGAATGATCCTTCCAAGTCCACTAATAATCCCTGCTGTCATAGACCCCGATAGCCCAAATGGGTTGCCAATTGCTGCTATTTGTTCGCCAACACTCAACTTTGCAGAATCACCCAACGGCAATGGAGTGAGCTTATCTTTTGGTACATCTTGCACATATAATACTGCTAGGTCTGTAAAAGGGTCAGAGCCGATTAATTTAGCATGATAAATATTCCCGTCCATAAATGTAACATCAAGATCTCTGCCACCTCCGGCTACATGATAGTTTGTAATAATGTGTCTGTTGGTATCATATACAAATCCAGAACCTAATCTGGAATTGGCTTGAAGACGACTTGAAGTATCACTTGTACCCTTTATTTGGACTACTGATTTTTCAACCATTTTAAATATTTCAGGTAATGTCAGATCTTTTGTGGCAGCTAGCGTTGTACCTGTATATCCAACCTGATATGCATCTTGGCCTAAAGTGGAATCGCGTTTAGAGAAAGTACCACCTAAAAGTAATGATTCCATTTTATCAATTATTGAAGAACCTTGGTCATTGAATCGAGCATATATGAAAGCAGCCACTCCAATAGCCACCACTAGTATCGCTATCATGATTGTAATCTTTCCCAATGTCAAACTATGCCTTTATTTTCTAATTATCATTGACTGGATTCTTTCTTTAATACTTTTATTCTGTTTTTTAATGCTTATACATAAAAATACGT
>Ga0157286_10000028_pt1 | contig 10913 bp, 10 predicted proteins | sample NitcycUS089202R1_FD_108706 | JGI IMG/M metagenome (GOLD analysis project Ga0157286, IMG submission 108706) | Soil microbial communities from Arlington Agricultural Research Station in Wisconsin, USA - Nitrogen cycling UWRJ-S089-202R-1 | ecosystem: Environmental > Terrestrial > Soil >... | reverse complement strand
GATGAATTGTTAGGTTGCATTCATTGCATTTATTATTATTATTCAAAATATGTTCATTATTAATTCCAGCAGCTATAATTAGGATGTATCGGTCAAAGGGCTGATCCTTTATGTATGAAAACTATTCACAGTTAGCAAGGTACTATCTTCGTACTGTTCTTTATGTAAATATATATATGGTTCAAAAACATAAATTATGTGATCTAGAATAATCTATGTTCTGTATGTCCTCCCGAGGTCATGAACTTTCAATTGTAAGGCTGTAATTGATTAAAGTAGATAATTAAGTTCATTATCTACTTTAGCTAGCCCATCGTTAAGGTTTTTTTATACGCTCTTCAATGTACAACTGAAATAGAATAGCATATTTTTTATAGCAATCACAAATCATTATATACTTGTTGTTTAATGCCAGATTACTTTGAGATAGATAGATTGATAGAAGATCTTGCCAAAATATATTCGACAGCATGTGCAACTACATGGTTTAAGGTAACAAGAAATAAGCATCCCACGAAGGATGAATTTCGTTCCAAGGTAGTGGATTTTATGAACCATTTTGACTACACGCTGTCAGCATATCCGCAGAGTCTAGAAGCAGATCATCTAAGGGATCACGCGAAGAAAATTCTACAAAGGGAAATCGAGAATATTCTATCTGGAAACAATAAAGAAGTCGAGCGACGGTATAGGTATTATGTTGATTACACATAAATAAGGAAGTGTCCCGATGGATTTAATTCGATGATAAATTAAAGACGATGGCTAACATTTTTTCGCAGAACTCTATTACAAGGACATGATAATATCTATACTATTGGGATATATTGAAACTACTTGACAAAGTTAATAGATGATATTGCTCTTAAAATTGAGCTTAATATGAGCCAATTCAATTAAGCTCAGAACAAATAACAAAAAAGTTTTAAACTTCATATCATGAATTGTGCATATGAAAATAACATTATCGGCAATTAAGGCAGACATAGGAGGCATTGGGGGACACACTCGTCCAAGTGATGAACTTATTGAGAGCGTCAAAAGATTTATTGCGAAAGCAACAAAAGATTTTCTAATTGACTGTTATATCGGCTATACTGGAGATGATATTCATATTGTTATGAGCCATACACATGGTGTGGACAATGAAAAGATTCACAAGCTTGCTTGGGATGCATTTACCGAAGGAACCAAAGTTGCAAAAGAACAGGGTTTGTATGGTGCTGGACAAGATTTGCTTAAAGATGCCTTTTCGGGTAACGTCAAGGGATTGGGTCCTGGCGTAGCTGAGATAGAGATGGACGAGCGTCCAAGCGAAGTCTTTTGCATATTTGCTGCAGACAAGACAGAGCCAGGAGCATTTAATTTTCCATTTTGGCGAATATTTGTTGATGCGCGAAGTAACACTGGATTGCTCATTAACGAAAACCTTGCGTCCGGCGTAACATTTAGGATATTAGATGTGATGACCGGAAAAGTTGCAGATCTGAAACTGTGGAATGATAAGCCAGAGTTAGAGGCTGCATTGATGTATCCTGGTAGGTTTGTAGTACATTCTGTTCTATCTTATGAAGGAGAGCAAATCGTATCTGCATCAACGGATAGATTACATAATATTGCAGGAACATATGTTGGCAAAGATGATCCAATAGCAATTGTGAGAACACAAAAAAATTTTCCTGCAACTGAAGAAGCAGGTAGCTCATTTAACGATCCACATTATGTTGCAGGCAATACAAGGGGAAGTCATCACATGCCTCTTATGCCCGTTAAGTTAAATTCAGCAGCAAGCCTAAACTATTCTATACCCATTGTGTCTTGTTTACTTTTCAGTATGCATAATGGAAAACTTACAGGACCGCATGATGGGTTTGGTACTGCAGACTGGGATTTACAAAGAATGTGGGCTGCTGAACGAGCAATGATAATGCGTAATCAGGGATTTATTCACCCTGCAAGTCTTGTTCCTGACGAACTGGAGTATAATAAAGGATATGAAGCAAGAATGGCTAAACTGAATGAAAAATTTAAAGAAGCAGACGGAATATGAAAGGCCGTAATAGAATAAAAAGAGTGGAGAGGAGTTGAGGCGACCTCTAATTATTAATTTTAAAAATTACCTTGAAGTTTCTGCAATTAAAACAATAAACCTTGCATTAGCAGCTCAAAAAGTTGCGGAGACTTTAGAAGCAGAAATTGTTTTGGCTCCCCCACAACCCTCTATCGGTCTGGTAATAAAGAAAGTCAATATTCCTGTCGTTTGCCAGCACGTTGATGATGCTGAAGTGGGGTCAACAACCGGTTTTTTTATTCCCGAGATGGCTAAATCGTATGGAGCCTCAGGCTCGCTGTTAAATCATAGTGAACATAGGCTAGGAGTTAATACTATTCTCAGCTTAATTAAGCGGTTACGGCAGTTAAATATGACATCGATTGTTTGCGCTCGAACATCCAAAGAGGTTGTAAAGATTTCGAAATTAGAACCTGACTTTATTGCCATCGAACCTCCAGAATTAATAGGTTCAGGAAAAGCAGTGTCAAGAGAATCGCCATCAATTATCACAAATTCTATAGAATCAGCAGCAAAATATTCAAAATCTACTAAAGTAATTTGTGGAGCTGGTATAGTAGAAAGAGGTGATGTTAGTAATGCAATTCAACTCGGAGCTGAAGGTATTCTAGTTGCAAGCGGTATAATAAAGGCAAACTCGTGGTATGAAAAAATATTAGATCTGAGCTTAGGATTCAATACTTCTAAAAAGTAACATCGGATGGTGTTGGTGTTCGTAAGTCATAGTTGAAGAAGCCTGAACCTTTTTTGCTTTAGATCCTTGAATTTGTTTTTGTTTGTTTCAATTTTTTTGATGATTTTGATTATTTTCAATGATGATATAGCTTCTTGTACACGAAGAGTAAATCTTTTGGTCGTATTCTTGCTTTTTGCGGTGATGAATTAAATTATCTATGATACCTTTTTCAAAAGTTCTTGTTTCCTTTCTAAATATTCAGGTTCTAAAATTATACCTCGTTCCCTCAATTTTTCGAGTTCCGATAATTCGTCTGCTACCGGTTTATGTTTAGCCACTGTATATTCTGACTCGACTTTTTTTGTGTTAGGTTGTTTAATATATCCTAGAATTTTATGAACCTTTTCCTTCGAAAGGGTATACATATCTTCATCATCTCTAATAGATCTATACTTAAGAATTAATACAATACCTGCAGTAAATCCTAGGCTACCTATAACAATTAGGAGAACCCCTGTGAATATTCCACCTAATGCACTAATATTGGGTTTCTCATTCAGACCAAGCATTGGAAGATATCCAAGTATTGTATCAGCTTTCACTTGCTGGGTTCCTTGATTCGCAATTAACAGATTATATTTTCCTTGAATTTGTGGTCTAAAATTGGCAACGAGATCTTGACTGAAAGTAGATGTGGATACTATTGATCCATTAGGATCCTTAACAACAGCACTGGAGGGAATATTGGGTGGGTCTGATTTCAAGACAATGTACATGGTCGGTCCGATATCAGACACATTAAATGGTACGATTTTTGATGCTCCAGGATTAATTATTCCATTAGCCACTATTATATTCTGGCTAAGAAAAGGTTGCGCTGCGTTTATCCCAGAGGTTGTGGTAAAGACAACTCCTACTACTATCATAGCAGAGCTCAAAATTAATACAATATTTCCAAGTCGCATAACAAATGCATTCCTTGTATTTTATCGTGGTATTTTTTATTAGTATCAACGTTTAACAGTTTTGGTCTGATACAGTAAAATTTTTGTTGTATTCAGGTTTGCTATAGATAAATCTAGTTGATATTGTTCAGAGATGAAAGGGCACAAGGTCGTGTTATTTAGAGACTCTAAATATTTATACAACGCCGATTGCAGATAATTACTATTGTCACAAGCGCCTACAGGAACTTTTTTTGACAACGGTACAATACAAAAAAAGTTCATTAGTCTTGCTATAAAGACAGCTTTACTAGTTGCTGCAACTTGGATCAGTTTGTCTATATTCGGTGGTGTAGTGGAAACCTACTTTGAAGTAAAGAATCTACACCTTCAACAAATTAGTAGTAGCATTGCTACTGTTGCGATCTCATTTATAATAATTTCTGCCATTAGACGTTTACTGCAAAAGACGACTCGGAAGATTGGTATTCATTTATCTGCAAGTATCTCTTTTTTTATAGCTGTAATTATTTCTTTAATTGCAATCATTGCTTTGATGTATCAATGGAGTATTGACCCTCAATCTATAATTGTTGGAGGCGGAGTAGCAGCAATAATTCTTGGTATAGGTATATCTACAATAGTTGGAAACATGCTTTCAGCTGGGCTAATGTTAACCACGTTTCCTGCAAGGATCGGCGATTCAATATACATAGTTAACGACAAAATACGCGGAAAGATTGAGGAAATAAACTTCATTTATACGAAGATAATGACCGATACAGGAACTGAATATGTGGTTCCCAATAATGCTATAGTTCAAGGGAATGTCAGGATTACAAAGGATAAATCTATTTATGATGAACGGTTACCTTTTGTAGAAGGTGATCATATAGAGATAACTAATTCATCGAATAAATATAGTGGAATTATTAGTAACATCACTGCAAATTTCACTATACTATACATCAATGAGAATAGAAATGAAGTCATTTTGGCAAATAATGCTATTATATCTGGTCAGTTTATCATAACAAAAAAGAAACAGGACTGACAGAGAATTCAAAATGTCCAGATACTTTTGAATCATAAATAATGAAATTGATATTGTAACGTATGTTACAATATTATCAGAAAAAGAAAACATCTATTCCAAGTGCTCTATCAATATAAAGATTATATCTTTACTTTCTCCTTACAAGAGCGTCACCAACAACTATTCTTAAAGTATTATTATCAGATTTTTTAACAATTAATGCTCCATCACTGTCAATGTCTATAGCCTTGCATTCAAAAGACTCGTTTTGTTGTTCCACAACGACTAAGTTATTTAAAGTCTCAGATCTCTGTCTACATTTCTGAATTATCCTCTTTGAGTAATGTTTCTCTAATTGAAGGTAATAATATTCCAATTTTTCTAGAAGTATTCGAGAAAGATCAATTATGTTAACTTTTTTGCCAGAGAGCTCTTTTTTTAATGACGTCATTTCTAATGCTCTTTTCCTACTATTAGTATCAATATATCTCTTAATGTTGGTGACATCGACATTTGCATTTATTCCAATCCCTAGCACAGCATACTCTATATTTTTGCTATCTATGCTTATGTTTACTAAAGTACCGGAGACTTTCTTTCCCTCTATCACAATGTCGTTAGGCCATTTTATTTTTGAATTCAATCTTGTCTTTTGGTTAATTGTATCACATACAGCAAGAGCAGCAACAATAGGTAGCAGAGTGGCTTGAGCCGCTTTTATTTTTGGTTTGAGGATTACGGATAACCACACACCTCCTTTTGGTGAAATCCATTTTCTATCAATCCTTCCCTTTCCATTTTTTTGCCTTTCTGCTATGATTACTGTACCATGTGTATCTTCGAATTTTTTTTTGACTATTGATATTGCTATATCTTGGGTAGAACCTACTTCTTTGTAAAAATGAATTTTTTTTGCAATAGTTAACGTATGTAAGATTTGGCTCAACTCATTTGGAAATTGAGATTGGCTTGGACATACAATTATACGGTCAATACCTTGCATAACTCTGAATCTTGTGTTTTGGAATATTAAATATACTGCCAAAAGATGGGGTATCATAATAAAAACGAATTCTCCAGACAAACACAAGGTGGTTTATATTGACTCTTTCTCCCTCAGGCTTGTTATAACTCTTACCAGTCATAATGAGCTAACCACCAAAACAGTATGATCAATAGTATCCCTTTAATGTAAACATTGTTGGCCAGCTGTTGTGTGGTCCACACGGTCTTGAACTGCTGCAAGCCAATTGTCATGTATTTTTACATATTGTCAAAACTCTTGCTAATGTGACTTCATTCGGTAAGTTAATCGCAATGATCATGAAATTGGTATCTAGGACTATGACTTGCGCCGAAGTTCTGGCGAATTTAAAAAATATGACTGAACCGTTGTTATATTACTTAGTGCGTAGTGTAAATGATTGTGGTCTGTCTATACCTTCTCTTTATCTCTGCATAACTATAAATGTGGTCAAAGTCTGCAGACGGTGTCCACTTCTGTGGCCTTACAGGATAATTATACGATCCATGGTAGTAGTATATGTTGCTGTCATAGTTTTTTCTTGACTGCTGGTCAGAAAGAACCTCATAGGCTTCAACTATGCGCATGAATTTTTGCTTTGATTCTTCGGAGTTTTTATTTCTATCTGGATGATATCTTAGCGCTAAATTACGAAAGGACTTTTTAATTTCTGCTTGTGAAGCAGTATTACTAACTTCTAATACCTTGTAGAGATTAGTCACTTCTGGTATAAATATATTAGATTGACCCAGTAATAATCATTTTTGTCAAAAAACCAAGACATATAGATTACTCATGGTAGTAGATATCATCGTTTGGAAAATATTTATTTAATAATATTTTACGTTTGTATGGCAGGACCATCTTTGTTAGTAGCCAAGGAGACAAAGACAAGACTTTCGAATCTGAAGAGCGGAATAAAAGGGCTTTTCTTTTTGCCGTTGACCGTGGGCATGTTGATGACCTATGTAATATTCGGGAAGGATTACTTATCTCAAATTCCCATCTTGAATTTATCTTGGCTTGGGTATAACATTGCCCTCGGCCCATTCGGTAATCAAGGATTGTTCGGTATTTTGCCGTTTATACCTATGTTAGTATATATGCTAATTCATGTCAACTACTTTGAAGAATTTTACTTTAGGAAAAATATCAAGCGCGTTATTATCTGGGCATTGATGCATGTAGTAATGGGTGTTGCAGTTTATGTTGCACTAGTATTGCTTCCCCTTGGCTTTTTTTATCGCCATATATTCAACAAATACGATATCAATCACGCATACGCCCTGCATTTGGCTACAAATCTAGTCCTTATTGGAATATCCGTTAGCTCATACTTTCTCATACCAGTTAGAGCAACCAGTTGAAGTACAGTTTTTTATGAGTTACAAAAATGTGGGAAAATTTCCTAATTGGAACATGCACTCAATTTTTTCATGATGTTATCATTCATCGTTAGTATTAGTAACCAATGGTCAGTAATCTAATACTTGTTATACGAGATAACAATAACAACAAATCATGAACTCTGTCGATGCAATGGAAAGAGAGATCAGATATCAGGTAGAGAATTTATCGCAATTAAATTTACCTAAACAAACTAATTTAGGTGATTGTATGATTGTAGGTTCTGGCGATTCTTATGTTGCAGCATTAATTGCACAGTTTGCTTCAAATCATAAGGTAATTTGTTGCAATCCAATGGATATTGTTCTTAATCCAGAAATTGCAAAGAAAAACCACAGGATATACATAGTATCCGTTTCAGGTAATACAAAAGCAAACATACTAGCGGCAAAAGTTGCAAAGGAACAGAAAGTTCAGACGACTGCTATTACTGCGAATCCGGAAAGTAAACTTGCAAAAAGCTGCGATGAAATAATTCAGTTCCAGTATAAAACCACAGGGATTCCAACATCTGGCACTATTAGTTTTACTTCTAGCATGTTAATCTGTCTTTCTTTAGTAAGTGGAGTAAACTATCTTGGTAATCTGGAAATGATTTACAGAGAAACAAGGAAGGAAGTCGAGAATTTAATTGATGAAGAAGAGGAAAAAGAAGAAGAAGATTACAACATGTTAGAAGACTTATCCTCTTACATATTTCTAGGAGATGGAATACTATTTCCCGTTGCGATCTATGGTGCGTTAAAGATAAATGAAGTTATTGGATCAAGGTCTTTTGCTTATCCGCTAGAAGAATTTTACCACGCTCCAATATTCAGCATCAAAAGACATGATAAAATAATGATACTTGGAAACAAGGAATGTGAGTGTGACATACTAACCAACAGCCGCAAGCCATTATATGACAAGTTAAAGGAATTGGACTTTTCTTCATGTTATTATACAAATTGTATCCGTAGCAGCAATAGTGGTAACAAATTGTCATTGACAGATATGCTATTAAAATCGATCCTCTTTGTGCAACTGTATGTAGTTAAACAAGCCATAGGACGAGGAGTAAAAGATTGTTATTTCTTGCAAAATAAGGATATACTCAAACTGAGTTCATTTTTTATTTACGATATGTCTTGATCCGATAACCTCTGCCTATACGTGGGGTATAGAATACTGACTATCCTGTAATACGGCGTAGAGCAGCTGTGCCAAAATGCATATGAAAAAATGACTTAGGCTCGTTATTAGTAAGCACAGCAGCAGCAGCAGCAGCATACCTTACTACTGGTGGTATTGACGCCACGTTGAGTCGAGGAGCCCAATTAAGACTAGGTATATTGGCGAGAATTGCCAGGAAAATGCGACGCTATAGATCATGTACAGTCGGGTTAGAAAAGAAAGATTCCTTATGTTGATAAGGAGCATGTAATAACAATTGTCCAAATCTATTTATCTGCGAATACAACAATTTAATTTAATGGGCAGATTCCTAGGCAGAAAAAAACGTGATTACAAAGATTCTAATCCTACTTCTGAAAATACGAAGCAACAGGATTATAGCGACAGCATAGAGTTCCAAAAGCATGACTTGTACAAGAAAGGTATTGATCATATGGCAAATGAGAAATTGGAAGATGCAGTTCGCAGTTTTGAACTAGCTATAAGGATCGATCCTAACTATGTTGACGCATGGATAAAAAAAGGATATGCTCATTTTCACTTGGGTGAATATACGGTTGCCATTTCTTCCTACGATAGAGCTCTTGATATCGATCTCAACAATGCAGAGGCATGGAATCTGAAAGGCCTAGCCTATTATAAAATGAAAAATTATGACAAGGCTATCGAGGCCTGTGAGAAAGCGATTGATACTAACCCTAATGATGGAATGTCCTGGTATAACATGGCGTGCTATCTCACGTTGACTGGCAAAGTCGACGGTGGTATGGAGGCCTTAAAACGTTCTATAGAAATAGACATTTCAAATGCCAAAAAGGCGGTACGCGATAGAGATTTTGAAAATGCTAGAGCAGAGGAAGGATTTAGGCGGATTATTGAAGTTGTTGTCCTAGAATCTATAAGACAAGGATACGATTACGTGGGCAAAATTGTGTGGATAACTGGCATGGACAGAGAAGAAGTTGAGGATGCCATGATGCGACTGTCGATGAAAGGGTTAACTCTAAAGAGAGAAAAGAAAACCTTCACCAGCAAAGAAGAATATTATGAACTTACTAACGAAATTGCTGACAAAGTGGGAGTCGCAAAACGCTCTGGCTTTTTTGGAAAGAGCAGGGAAATTTATGCACCTATACAGGAATTAAAAGATATCAGCGAGATTCTCGGCAGAGCCAAAGACTCAGTACAAAAAGGCGACCTCAATGCCATCATTGAAGACTTTGATCAGCTTATCAACCCTGCCAAGCATGGAAATGCGATGATTGAGCAATTCTTTGACGAACACAGGGATCTCAGGTTGTTTCAAATAAGATTAAAAGACAAGGGACAGGAATATCTTAACTCACACAAATCTGACTTGACCAACTTACTCTCAGATATTGATGCGAAAATACGGACTGGACCAGTCACAAAGCCGACAAAGGATTATTAATCTTCTCAGAAATTCTATTGATGTACTCTGTATGGGATGTGTAATCTACACGCGCACACTTTTTTTCTTGTCGTAGATAACATCGAGAGTCATGATTATTTCTCAAACTACAAAAATTGGGTAAAGACGTCAAAATTTAGCTATCGCAAATTATTCTATAAAGCCCTTGTTGGTTATTGATCGTCAGGTAAAATACATATATACATGTATTCAATCAGCTATGGAGTTAAGAATACTCCGAATATATGTAAGTTGGGATTGGATAACATATTAATATACACTGACAGCAAGAAATTAATACATATGGCAAAAATTTTTGCTAATGTGAACGAGAAGGAAATTACTAGAACGATAGCATCTATGTTCAACGAAACAATGATGGAGTATACAGATTCTGACGCGATAATCATTGGTGCAGGCCCAGCAGGATTAACAGCAGGTAGAGAATTGGGAAAAATGGGCATAAAAACACTCATTATTGAACAGAACAACTACCTCGGTGGTGGATATTGGGTAGGTGGATACATGATGAATCCAGTAACCGTTAGGGCTCCAGCTCAAAAGGTATGGGATGAGTTAGGCATACCTTATCGTAAAATAACGGAGGGACTCTATGCTACGTGGGGACCACACGCCTGTTCAAAACTAATCGCCGCTGCATGTGATGCAGGTGTTAGATTCCTGCAACTAACGAAATTTGATGACCTGGTGTTAAAGAATAAGCGTGTATGTGGCATAGTTGTTAACTGGATGCCGGTTTCTGCACTACCAAGGAATATTACGTGTGTTGACCCGGTAGCACTAGAAAGTAAAATTGTTATTGATGCATCAGGCCATGACTCTGTTGCTGTGAAACGATTAATGGACCGTGGTTATATGAAATGGAAAGGAATGGACCCATTGTGGGTAGAAGGCAGTGAAGATGCAGTAGTAAACTATACAGGCGAAGTATTTCCCGGATTGATAGCAACTGGCATGTCCGTAACAGAAACACATGGCTTACCAAGAATGGGACCAACATTTGGCTCCATGTTGCTATCAGGCAAGAAGGCTGCCGAAGTTGCAATAGGTAAACTTAAGGAAATACCGATCCACATAAGATAAGATAGCACACATCACGACTAAATTTTATTTTCATCCTTTTCTAAAT
>Ga0157286_10000027_pt1 | contig 10927 bp, 7 predicted proteins | sample NitcycUS089202R1_FD_108706 | JGI IMG/M metagenome (GOLD analysis project Ga0157286, IMG submission 108706) | Soil microbial communities from Arlington Agricultural Research Station in Wisconsin, USA - Nitrogen cycling UWRJ-S089-202R-1 | ecosystem: Environmental > Terrestrial > Soil >... | reverse complement strand
ATGTATTATAAAAAATCTATGATGCGCTATATAACGCATCATCAGACTAGGAAGTGGTGGTTACGACGATAAGATTGAAGCAATTATGTGTATACAATGACATCTTCTAAAAAGATACATTTGGTAGACAATCAGACAAGATTGAAAACTATTAGTTTGATGCGCTATATAGCGCATATAGCTTCAATGAACGCTTCAGAGGAAGATAAAGGCAAAAAAAGAAGGTTATTTAATAACATAATTACCTATGACCTCCGTATTAGATACTGACTTAGGAACGAAACTAGTTTGAAAAAAGGATGCGCTATATAGCGCATGCCTTGTTAGAACTGAATATACGGGATTGAAATCCTGTGATGGTTCTTGTACTATACCATACTAACAAATGAATATACAGCTGATAACGATTCTTTTTAAAGCCTATTTTTTCTAAATTTACTTGTATTTTGAATTCTAATAAGGCGTGTTTCAAACCCTATTATGGTAGCAGAGGGTTTTAAGAGGTAATAGAAAGAGGGCTTGAAAGTGCAATTTTAGAGTTACATATATTATATCTATTTGAAAGTAGAGCATGCAATCATAATACAATGATACCTCAAAAATGCAAAAGATGATGCGCTATATAGCGCATCAGCAAAAAAGATAAACGAAAAAAATGAACGTCATTTAATAACAGAATTAATTACTATATGATGAATGGCAAGAACAACAACAACAACGGCAGCAGCAGCAGAAGAAATGTCTTGTAATCAATTAACTGCAGTTAGTAGTGATCACACCAGAATAACAATACAATTCCACACAGAATATGAAAAGATTATTCCAAAGCTAAAGCCTGACGAATACCAAGAACTCAAATCATCAATAGCAAAAAATGGGCTTTACCATCCTATAATCATTAACAAAGATGGATTTATTTTAGATGGCCATCATAGATTCAAAGCATGTAGTGAGCTGGGAATAATAATGTTACATCAAGGACAACAAGAACAAGAAGAAGAAGAAAAAACAAAATTTGAGGTTAAAAGTTTTGACAGTAAATATAGCGAAAAAATCTTTGTTATTGATGCTAACCTGGCAAGAAGACAGCTGGAGCCATATTCCAGGGTTGAACTAGTATTGCTCAAAAAGGAAGAGCATCTGAAACTCGGAAAGCAAAAGATGAGCAAAGCAGCCGAGAAGGGAAATGACATTAAATGGAATTATTATAATGATTCACATGAGCAGAACCAGCAACAGCATTATTGTGCTACAGCAGTAGCACCATTATCAAAAGAAGAGGAAAAAGAAAAAGAGGAAGAAGAAAATAATAACAATAATAGTAATAATACTGGTTCTCCTTCTTCTTGTCAATCGTACTTGTCCTTATCTTCCTCCTACCTCCCATTTAACACACAAAAGCAGCTGGCACAAGAATCACAAGTTTCACCTTCAACGTTTTATGAGGCTGAGTATATTACAAAGAATGGATCTGAGGAACAAAAGCAAAAGCTCAGGTATGGGCAAGCTAAAATACATACAGCTTATATCATGTTAAAGCAAAGGAAAAGGCTTGAGGAAGTAAATGCAAAAATTCATTCTGGCTTACTGCTAAGTGATAAAGATATCCTAAACAAGCTAAAGGTTCCCATTATGTTCTCAGATGTATGGAATTTTAGACAATTGGTAATAGAGTATGATGATGATAATAATGAAAGGTTTGGCCAAAAGGATTATCCTGGCAAGACTTTTGCACAACTTGTTTTCAATACTCTATACTTTTTTACAGAAAAAGGAGATCTAGTTGTAGATCCTATGGCTGGAGGAGGTGTTGTTGGAGATGTTTGCAAGGTAATGGGTAGGGAATGCCATATGTATGATGTAAATCCCGTTAGAAAGGATATTATTGTAAAACATGATCTTCTTGTTAGAAAAAAACGACAGCAAGGCCAAGGACTTGTTGGTGTTGTCCTTCCAAAGCAAGCGGAGAATGCAGATTTAATATTCTGGGACCCACCATATTACAAAAAGAAAAAACAAGAATACGGCCCACAGTCCATATCTTCACTACCACGAAAAGAGTATCTTGAAGTGTTTGAATGTGCTGCACAAGAATTTGCAAAGAAAAGAGTAAAAAAAGTGGCACTGCTGATGTCAAACTATGACGACAATGATGAAGGCGATGATGACAAAAATAATAATAATGGACAGCATCTAGCAACAACAACAGCAGCAGAAGAACAAGACGAAGAAAAGAGTAATGATAACAATATCTTTATCCACCATTACATAAACCAATTTGAAAAAACTGGTAAATGGCGTGTTTTCAGGATAATTGATTGTCCCTTCTCACCTAAACAAATCTCTGCACCTATTGCAACGCATTGTTTGAAATCAAAGAAGATGGCAAGGTTGTCTAGGTATTTGGTGATATTTGTAAGAAAGTAGAAGTGTGTCATATATATATATATATATATGAGTAGTCCTATTGAACTAAGGTGCTAATAATTAACTAGGGCATATTACAAAATGTGTCCAAAGCAAAAGAAATAGCAAAAGAAGGTATTGTAAAAAATCTATGCTCTATATAGCGCATATTTCCCTGATAAAGAAACAGAACAACTGTAACTTCGACTTTAGTAAGAGTGTAAAAAAGTTGAACTCAATATACTGCCTATCTACATATCAAACAGATACAATCACATCGGCAGTAGCAGCATGAGAAACTCTAAAGAATATAACAGAGATAAGAGCAAAGAGTAGATGTTGGAAGAATATGCTACCACTTCAATTACTTAGAGTTAAAATAACAAAGAAGGGAAAAAATATAGCTCCTGTGTTTTGTACATCTGTTGATGAAAAGTTTGCTGAACAACTGCAATTAGCTTCAAAGATGATTGAAGAGTTCGAAGAATCCTCAAAGAAGAAAGAGAGAAAGGGCTTGCTCACAGAAAAAATTTTGCCAATGGAATCTCGTTACGATGGCTATAAACTTGTGAGAGGATTTTACACTCTGCTTGAAAGAAGATCTGTGTTTAGAAGTAAGAGAAGTATTATTGCTACGAGAATAAACAACATTGGTAACAATATCAATAATGGCGCTGGTAACAATAACATTGCTACTGACAATACTACATATATTGATCCATTTACTATCAGAAAAGATCTATTTGAAGAATCCTCAAAGAGAGGATTTGCCCTGACAAATTATGAGAGAGCAGAAATAATGAACACAGTTGCATCAAGAGTGGGTGCATCTGCTGACAATATAACAGATGAAATGTGGAGTGATTTAGAAGAGAATACGATACTGGAGCAATTTTACAAATTAAGCCCAGAGCAACTAATAGCATGGTATAATCTATCATTGATGCAGACGTTGCTATTCAATTGCACAAAACTAGAGTTCTATGTGCATGGGGGATTGAACTGGAAGCGTATATTGAGGGATGTAAAGAGACTTGGGCTAATGTACAATCTGCAGCTGCATACATTACAGCACAAAAAAGAACCAAAACAGACACATCAACAAATTGACGAGACTATCGACGCAAAAGCATATGGAGATACTGAGGAGAACAATACCGTCATTGTCTGTTCTATAGATGGCCCTTTGAGCATCTTCAAATTAACTGATAGGTATGGAACATCTATAGCAAAACTACTCCCATCAATAATCTCCGCTGAAACATGGTCCATTAAGGCATGGATTGTAAGGAAGACTATGTCATCTGGTAAGAAGATTTACGAATTTGAAATTTCAAATGTAGAATCTCCTACTTTGCTAAAAGAACCTTATCGCGATATAGAAAATAATGATAACAAAGATAATAGAGAAAAGAAACAGTTTCCAACTTATGATGCTACTGCTATTTACTTTGACAGCAATATAGAAGAAAAATTCGCCAGTAGATTCGAGCAGTCTGCCAATGGTTGGAAGTTAGTAAGGGAACCTGACCCATTGATTGTATCTAATGGCAAAGCGCTTATCCCTGACTTCATGTTTGAAAAGCATGGTAGAAGAATATATCTTGAGATAGTTGGGTTCTGGACTAAAGAGTATCTTGAAAGGAAAATACAAAAGATAACAGATGTCATAACGGCTTCCTATAATAAAATTGATTTCCTGATAGCCGTTAATAATGACTATTATGCCACTTCTAATGGTTATAACGATAAGGAAAAGATAACCGGTTCAAAACTATCCGGTTTCATAGACAAAAATCATTTAATATTATACAGAAAAGACAACGTGCCGCTTAAGCCCATCTTGAATTATTTGAAGTCTATTGACCACGAGATGATAGAAAAATTCGCAAGTAATAATTATATGGATTTACTTAGAGATCTAGAAGAGATTATTGTTGATAGTTCTAATAACAGCATTGTATCGATTAATGAAATAGCTAAAAAATATAACATTCCAGTTGAGTCAGCTTTGAGAATCATTAGATCAGAACAAGATTCACAAAAGAATAAGAATGATAACGATAGTAAATACCTCATAGTAGACAGATATTTAATATCAAAATCCAAAGTAAAGGAATTAGAGTTACTTGTAGGTAATGTAGTTAAATTCAGTGATGTGCAGCTACTACTTACAAAAAACGGCATTCCAGAATCTTGTCATACTGCTCTTATTTCTAAATTGGGATTTGATATAATATGGAAAGGCATTGATTGCAGTAATGCAACTATTGAAAGAAGGAAGACGTAAATATGGTTTCAACATGTCATTGCTTTTCGAGAAGCAACGAACCTTTAGGGTCTCGTCCTATGTCGTCAAATGCGCGAATAAATATTCCCATTTACCTCCTACGTTCTCATTTTTCATAATTACATAACATGCTGCAAATGTCCATGCATAATTTTGTTATCTGTGCTGTGCACTGCAGTATCCTCTCTATACTGCCATACTACTTGTTGATTACAAACTCTCTATCCCCATAGTTTACAACAATGATATAGGCATATATTATGATGTAATTTCATTATTAGGTTATGTCTTTTAGTACCAAAAAAGCAACGAATACCAATAATTGGCTTCAAAATATGCAAGGCAGTTGGAGAGATGTAGAATGTCCATGTGGGAGTTCTTTCTATTTTGATGGTAAAATTAATGATCTGTTTGCATGGGAAAGAATTCACCTAAGGCATATGGTATCAGATTCTGCCAATCACGATATGCTTTCATTCTATCCATTAGACATGGTAATTTTTTATCATTCAACAAGCGGTTATGTTGTTGAAAGAAGAAAACACAGGACAAATGAGATTAGCGATTTACATCAAGCCTATATTTACGATCAAGCAAAGTTGGCTGGAGTTTAGTAAATAGTAGAAATACAGGAAATGCGGATGATGTTATCAGATGAAATTTGTATGCCTACGATTGAGAATATGATGTAGACAAACACATAGTTAATGTTCCCTAAAAAAGTAGAATAGTATCTCATAAGACAGATCAAATGAGGAAACGAAAAAGAAAAGTTTTGGACGTAAATCTATCCATCCATCTATCTGCTGCGTCTTGCAGCTGATGCAATCACATAGACTAGGCCTACGACTAGGCCAAATGCCAAAGGGATCCACACGCCAAAACTTTGTGTACTTACATGAATCTGCTGCATTAAGCTACCAAGTAGTTCCATATTCTCTATACTTTTCCCGTAGGTAGAATATAAGTTTTATATTTCAGACATTTAACATTGACTTTTTTAATTTAATACAGTATTTTGAAAGTTTTATAATTTTTATTACTCATTTCTCGATTAAAGAAATAATCTAATAATTGTACCACAATACTGAAGTATAATGCTTCTGTAACTACTGATATTGAATTATTTTGTTATTACCATTGTGCAATGTAACTTCTAATAATAAACTAAGAGCCAACTCCTACTTTGAATGATTGTTAGGCTGCCTGCACACCATGGCAACTATGAATAATTCGATGACAACAATCACTATGAATAAAAACTGTACCCACTTTTTTCATGGTATCTGAACCTTAGACAGTGTGTGTGTGTAATACCGTATAATATCTTGTGTATATATAATCTGTTTTTTTATATGTGTATTGTACCATTCGTTAATTTGAATTCATTATTATTGTGTTTACTCGTTTTAACATCTCCTCATTTTCAATTGGCTTTTGAATAAAGTACCTTTCTCCAGATTTTGGAGATACTTCTTTTTTAAATGATTCATAATCATGCATTTCGCTTAGAGCTGTTAGAAAGCACACCTTAACTTTATTTTCTATCTTTTTTATTTCTCTATATAATTCGAAGCCATTCATTTTTTCCATTTTAATATCAAGAATCAAAAGATCGTACCAATCTTTTCTAAAATTCTTCAATGCCAAAAGAGGATCAGTAAACGAATCAATTACAAATCCGTTGTCTTCTAGAACCCTCGTTAATGCTAAACAAATATCAGGTTCATCATCTACAACCAAGATTCTCTTCCTCACTGTAGTTGTTGCTGACTGGTCTGCTTTCAAGTCTTCTGTGTCTGTTCACCAGAACATCAATATAATAAAGGTAATAGAACATTTTTATTTTCCACAGCGGGTTTAAAGAAATGAAGTTTGTTCAATAATAATAATAATAAGCAGGATGACATTTCAGATAATAATAACAAGAAGAATACAATAACCACAAAGTTATTTGGATTCAGTCCAGGTTTAGCTGTTATACTCATTCTTATCACTCCAATTCTATTTACTATTATTGTATTTCCTAATACCTTTAGTCTATCATGGAACCAAGGCCGTGGTGGCTTCTTGTTTGCAATGGCTTTCATTGTGGCAGAGTTAATTGGCTTGCGCCATAACATCCCTAACAAGAGGTTCTACATAGTAATTGGCTTGTCAACGCTTACTGTAGTATATTTTATTGCATTACCTTTAGGGCTAAGGGATTCAATCATAGCTGCTGCACCTTACTATAAGGTTCACCTAGTTTACAGCTGGGAATGGATGTGGGACTTCATTATAATGTCTATTTATGTTGGTTCGTCACTTGGTATATTGTTTGGAAAGAAATGGTACAAAATCGCACCTGCAGGTGTTATCTATCTTGTAGGTAGCACAGCAATTCTATCACTTGACACTTTCTTTCCCTATGATAGTCTTGGCCCTCTTCAATTCATTGTACCAATATATTTACAAATAGATCAGAGGGTAATAGGATTTATTGATAACCACATTATAAATGTCGGGCCCGATACACCGGCATCCAGTCTAGGTAATCTACTAATGTTGAACGGTTTGCATGGCCCATTTGCATTGCAGGTGTTTTGGCCTTCAGCCGGAGTTCACAGTATGATTATCTATACTCTAGTAATGCTTGCATTCCTTCTCAAAATGGAAATTCCGCTTGAAAGAAAACTTGTTTATTTTGCAATAGGAATAATAGGAACAGCTACAGTAAATCTAATCCGTATAATTTCATTATCTTTGTTTGCACTGCTAATAACAACGAATGTTTCTGAATGGGAATCGTTCCATTCTGTTGCTGGTGAAATTATGTTCCTTCCTTGGTTAGGTATTTATCTAGCCAGTGTGATGTACCTTGAAAGTAAAACGGCGCTAAAGTTCCCATTAGCAGCAGAATCGACCGCCACAATGTCAACTTTTATAAAAAATCCGAATCCTTCCGACAATAACAATAATAACAGGTTACAGTCACAAGGCCGTACTGAAAATAATGACGACAAATTCTGAAATAACTAGATTCTTTGTATGTAAAATCAAAAACATTATTCTCGTCAAGCTATATTTGGCACTACATGACCAGGCTCCAGTAGAACAGAGTTAAACATAAAGAAAAAAGTGGATGGACTTATTAGAATCGGCGATGCACACAAATTACGCCTTCTTCTGAAGGACTGCATATTCGATATTATTTTTACTAAATTTCAATATTTCTACATCTTATAGCATATTTATTGTATTTTATTCACAAATGCTTCCTATCACATAAATAAAAATAATGCAAGAGTTTCTAACTACCATTTAAAACATAGGAATATAAGCAGAATTTCTAGTTTTATATTGTAAAGCATTTTATTAATTATTATATTAGTAGTTTATCAGCACTATTACATAATACTTGACCTCTTTGACTAGTTCTGGTATATGTATTTCTTTGCTAGTTATACCTCTAGCATTATCTGCATTTACACATCTTTGGAATCCTATAGGATTTCCTAATCTATACTTTGATGAAGGCATATACATGCGAAGGGCTATACATACAATAGAAGGCCAAGGCTCACAAGAAGAATTAACCTTTTATGATCATCCATATTTTGGACAGCTCTTTTTGGCAGGCATATTTAAGATAATTGGTTATCCAGATTCATTGAATCCTTCCCTTGGAAGCGTACATTCAATTGAAACGCTTTACCTTGTTCCGAGAATATTGATGGGAATGCTTGCTGTAGCTGATACTTTTCTCATATACAAGATATCAGAGCGCCGTTACAACAGAAATGTTGCATTTATTGCATCTGTCCTTTTTGCAATAATGCCAATAACAACTTGGCTCTTAAGATGGATATTGTTAGATACCATCCAGCTACCTTTTATTTTAACTTCAATATTGTTTGCAGTTTATTATACAAAAGATTCTAAAATTAACAATGTCAGCAAAAACAAAAGAAACCTTACAGTAATTTTACTCTCAGGTATTTTTTTGGGATTATCCATCTTTACAAAAGTTCCTGCCTTTACCATGATTCCAGTGGTAGGCTTTCTTATTTATACACAGAACAATAATAGATATGTGCTTGGGTTGTGGCTTGTTCCTGTAATTTTGATACCACTAATTTGGCCCATTTATAGCATATCAGTTAGTCGATTTAATTACTGGTTAGATGGCATCTTATGGCAGATACACAGAGCAAGCCAGCCATTATTTGGTTCGATACATATTTTCTTTAATAACGATCCAATTTTATTGATACTTGGTATTAGTGGATTAATATTTGCAGCCATAAAAAAAGATTTATTACTTTTGTTATGGTTTATTCCCCTTCTCGTATTCCTATATCTTATAGGATTTGTCTCGCTTTATCACTTAATTCCATTGTTGCCCGTATTTTGCATTGCAGCCGCTAGATTCATAGAAGATCTAACTCGCAGAATTACGAATAAAAATGCTCAACAGATATTTTTGCAGTTTATTATAATTTCAGTAATAGGAATTTTTGGATTATCAAATACTATCATTATGTTAACGACGAATGTTAATTCCTCTTATTTTAAAGCAGCTGCATTTATTCCTCAATATCTACAGAATAATAATAATAATAATTACAAAAATACTTATAACAACAATAACAAAGTAACCATAATTGCAGATGCGTTTTATTTGTGGATACCGCAATACATATTTCATTTAGATCAGAATTATAAAAACTATTTTGACAATACACCAACCAAGGCAGAAAAGATTCTTTTGATAGTTGACAGGGGTTTCTTGAATGCAATGTCAAGAAATGATGAATCATCTAAAATAATACAGAAGATCTATAACTCGCAGTATACAAACAAGTTACTAACGTTCCACGAAAATCCGAATCAAGGAGACCAGGTATCGATATATCTATATGAATCAAAATCAGGCATAAATACGAATTGACATGTAACGGTGTGTTTACTAGGACTGTGAGTTATCTTGATACAAAGAAAATCGTCACATTGGTAGTAACTTTCAGAGCATAAAGGGAGGGTGTATGTATTTAGATATGAAGCACTTCCAGATAATTTTGATTCCGTTTTGCCAACGCTAGAAAAAATGATTAACTCTTTTAAAATATTGGCAAATACTACTCAGGCTCTGTCCTCATAATGTCGCTATCCAACGCCAGAAGGACTTTGAGAATCGTCTAAAAAGATAATAACAGAAAGGTAATAATGGCATTACAATTACACTACATAAAACGGACAAGGAAGCACAATCTGCACATCTAATCTGAAACACAGTTTATAGACTAACTAGGACAACAAGTTTAAATAAAAAGATTATAAGTAAATTGGATACATGCCTAAATTCCTCGATGTTCACCCTTTAAAAGGATTCGACGAAGAAACGTTAAGAAAATTACAACATTCGCCAGTTGATGAGTTCGGAATTAAACATCTTAACTTAATGTATAACCAAGAGGAAGACAGGTTTTACTGCCTTATTGATGCACCAGATAAACAAGCAGTAGAAAATCATCATAATAAACATGGCGTCAAGTGTGAATGGATTACAGAAGTAAAAACGACCGCTTAATTAGAGATAAGTGTTCAATCGAATTCTTTCTTTCATTGCTCATTAGGAAACCTAACCATGTACAGCCAAAGCCGTCATTGTAGTCATTGTGAAAGAAGGTGATAAGGCAAGTATAGCGGCTATTGCTAATATTGCAGTAAACTTTACGGTTATCATTAAACTACTTTAGGCAAGTAACTATGATATACTTGGGTAACATGGTGCTGTGTCATAATTATGTATCAAAAACTTACTTATTTTTTATAATAATAACTGCATGTGAAGAAGAACTTTATTTAATCAGGTTGTATTGTTACATCTTGAGTTCTGTCTTTGTTGCTTTTTTTAGCTCCTCATCTCATCGGTTTTTAATCGGTATAAAGGATCGTATATCTCATAACATTTTTTACAAAGGTGAAGGATATTTCCAAAGTCTGTATACACTTTCAATTCTGCTTTGCGTCCACATAGCCAATAACATTCATTAGGGCCAAAAGGATAAAATTTGTTGTTATTGTTTGTTTGTTGGTCGGTCAACTAATGAAAAAAGGGTATACCAACTATTTTAACTAGTAATGCTTTCTATAGCGTATCGTTATCTATTGATAATCCATGTCTTGCTAGTTTCTGCCTTTAAACTCGTCTCGTTTGTATCAATAAATAAATAGCTTTCTTATTTT
>Ga0157286_10000026_pt1 | contig 11064 bp, 16 predicted proteins | sample NitcycUS089202R1_FD_108706 | JGI IMG/M metagenome (GOLD analysis project Ga0157286, IMG submission 108706) | Soil microbial communities from Arlington Agricultural Research Station in Wisconsin, USA - Nitrogen cycling UWRJ-S089-202R-1 | ecosystem: Environmental > Terrestrial > Soil >... | reverse complement strand
TTCAAGATTATATGGAAGATAAAACTTCTCAAGAAATTGTCATAGAATCATCAGTAGATCCTGTAACAAAAATAGAAAAGGAAGATAGGAGAATATTATGGCATGTTAGTATTAACTAACTACCCTAAAGAGTTTAGTTATCGTGTAGATAGGAGTACTGATAATAGGCAAGTTTTTAGGATTAGTACTCATATCTTACCAATAACATCCACTATGGCAAACCTTGGTATCCCATTAACTGGCAGTACGGCTATAGGATTTACTCGTGGGATTTTGAAGAGGTAGTAAAGATTACAATACCAAAGAGTTAAGTGTTATAGCCTCCTATATTTTATTGAGGCAAGAGGTCATAAGTGTATATCGTAGTAACGGTAGGTAAGCTGAATATCACCCATTTTATTCTCTGAAGATATTGGGAGAGATGAGCAGACATTAACACCGTCATCATCACCACCACCGGCAAGACAACAATTAGAAGAAACGACAACTACTGGTAGTGCCGGAAATAATCCCAGGCAAGTAACCTCCGAATTAGATTTAACTGCTCTAGCTGCATATAAGAGAATTCTTGTTGTAGATGATGACGCCGATATTACATTAACCTTCAAGTCAGCTTTAGAGGAGTATTATCATGATGGTAAAAGGTTTGAAGTATACACATACAATAACCCGCTGATAGCATTATCAGAATTCAAGCCACACTTTTACGACCTCCTGCTAACTGATATTAACCTGCCAGATATGAATGGCTTTGAATTATGTCAAAAGATATTAGAGTTAGATGTCAACGTTAGAGTTTGCTTTATAACTGCAGGTGAAGCAAATATTGAAGCGTTAAGGGAGATACATCCAAAAATAAATTTAGGATGTTTTATCAAAAAGCCAGTTTCAATAGAATATTTGATTAAAAGGCTAAGTGCAGAGCTTGATTAATGTAGTAGGTGGGTAGTATTAGCGAAACGATCTGCTTATTATTACTATTATACTCGTTCTCTGCTACTGAAGTATTTCAAACATGGTTGAAATAGCTAAACAAGTACATTCAGTAGAAGGATTCACTCATCCTTTTCCAGGAGGAAAAGTTGTTCCCTATATATTTATAGAGAATGAAGATGATTTAACATTAATTGATCCTTCATTTCTTCCACAACTGCCAATACTTGAGAATTATTTAGTTAATGCAGGATATGATATCAGAAACGTAAAGCGTATAATTCTAACTCATCTACATATTGATCATGCACAGGCTGCTAATGAGATAAGAAAGAGAACAGGTGCTAAAATTTACTCCCATTGGATTGAGGCAGGATATTTAGCCCATAATCCACCATATAATGGTCCTCCAACCACGCAAACAATAGCAGATGTAATCAAGAAATCTGGACTTTCAGCGGAGGATTTAACAAAGAAATTTGGAAGTATGGAATTAGAACCGATAATTGTAGACGAGCAAGTATCAGATGGTGATATGATTGAAAGTCTCAAAGTTATTCATACTCCAGGCCATACACCAGGGCATATATCGCTTTATTATGAACAAGATAGAATTCTATTTGCGGCAGATACCATTTACAAGCGTGTATTTGGAGCAGAGGGTATGTATATTGCACCTCCTATAGTATCAATAGATCCAGTAACAGCAGCAGTTTCTGCGCAACGACTTTCCAAGGTTAAGTTTGATAAACTACTGATGTCCCATCAAGACTCACCGTTAGTTGAAAGGGCAAGAGAAACTGTAGAGGAGCTTGTTTCAAACACACTCCAAAAAAATTAAACAAAAAGCAATAGGAAAAAAGTATATCTACCTGCCATTATCTGTATACAAATACTATCGAAATATTATTTGTAGATCATTGATATCAAGTCAGATTTAAGATAAAAAAAGATTAGTGAAGGAAATACTTGTTAACCTGTACCTTGCTATAATCTATCACCCTCGTTTTTTCATTTTTCTTTCTTACCTTTTCATATCATCAGTTGGAGATGATAGCCCACTTAGTAAACCGTATATACAACACAACCTTGAATATAAAAAAATGGTCTCAGAACTGTTTTATCTGCTTTGCAAAATAAAATAAATACAACAAGGAATTCGCTGATAATTTATGAATCGGCTTTAGATGAAAAATACAAAATATAGCAGAGGCGCATAAGAAATTGCGCACAGTTAGAAAATATAAAGAATAATAATAAAAACTATCAAAAGATTGAAAGGTTAGCTGAACAAAAAGCAAACGATATTTTGAACAATAAAAAAAGCAATATTATCATCAGCCGTTATAGCTGTTTTACAAGCAATAAGAAATGACTGAGATAAACAAATTTTAATTTATGACTTGTTTTACAACAACAACAACGGCTATCCATCAAATCATTATAATGATGACTCTGTATCATACACCAACACCATCACTAAAATGATGTCTTCAAATCCAGAAAATTATCTTACATCATTTGCACATAGAAAAGTGCTTGAAATAGCCGATAAATTCTATGATAGGTTATTAAAAATTGCTGTTAACAATACAATATACACTGTCAAAGCAACTCAGACTAATGCCATTGAAACAAAATAATTAGAATGATTCTGCCTACAATTGCAAATAAAGGGTGATCGTATAATGCTAACAAAGACTAAGGATTAACAGGGCTTAGTATCTTTCTTCAAGCCGTTGTTTTTACTTCTGTAATCCATTCTGGGGTGATACCAGCTTTCTGGTGATGCTTTTCAACTGCTTCTTTGTTTGGAGCATCTAGGAGACAAAACCATCTGTCTTGTTCTTTGTTATAAAGCATATTATCGTGTGTTATTCCAAATTCATCTTTAGGATTTTTTTGTGCTTTTCTTAAAGTTTCTTCATCAACACCTTTCAGAGGATGAGCATCAAGGAATTTTGGCATAGCCTTAACATCTTGAGTTTATTATTTAAACATGTTTATTTTTTTAGCTCAGTAGTTTTTAGTTTAGTTTTTGACATAACGCGATTTACCAACTGTTTTTCATCAACTGCAATAACACCTGTTTATTCTCATAATAGATTAATAATTCCTTTGCCACGTTGTTAGTAGCACATAATGCTACTAACAGCTTTATTACTTCCTCATATTCTTCGTCTTCACCTATCTGTATTTTCAGTACTAATGAAGAAAGGGTTGGAGCCATCAATGTATATCCTGTTTATTTTGCCATGTCTCCTGAAGAGATCCCATACCACAGATAGCGCTAGTATCACCTTAATCCAAAATGGTGCAAAACGTTCTAAGTATAGATTCTTCTTCTTTAACTCCTCATCTTTTTTTGTAGTCGTCGTCGATATTCTTCTTCTTCTTCTTGATTGTTAGCATTATGGCCACTATTACCTTGAACGTTGTTATTTAACCATTTTTGTAGATCCTTGAATGTCATTGTTATATTATCTCTATATACTATAACTTGGTAACGGCTTCTATAGATTTAGATTTTGCTACCATCAAAACAAGTCCTAATCATATTATCAAACGAAACTGTAGTAGCAGTAGTACTACCAACTTCAGGACTTTCAAAAAAAGGCATTACAAAAGACTACTTCTTGTGCTATTTCTCCTCTACTAGGATATGAGAAATTTAACGAAGTATCATGAAAATCCCCAGCTAGGAGCTGCTGCTTCTTTAGTTGTACATTTATGATCACTATCTAATGAGAATGAAACAAAATAACTATTGTTAAAAAAAAGAAAGGGGATAGTTATTAACAGGGACTAGGTCCAGTTGGATTTCCTTTTCCAGGTTTGTTACTTACGCCATTACATGTAGTGGATGAGCTAGTGGTTGTTGATCCATGTCCGTCTGGACAGGATGCAGCTTGCGGACCCTGGCCACCATTATTTGCACAGGTGGTAGTTGTAGTAGTGGTTGTGGTAGTTGATTTCTGTAGCCCGCCGTTTACCGGTGAAGTGCTTGTAATTGAGTCAGTGATAGTAGTAACTTTAGGCGGTTTGGCAAAGGCAACAGTAGCTAAAGAAGGAGCTACTATCAGTATTAGCTCCTCGCTGTTGTCTATTTAATCTTGTCACGGTTTTTGTCGTATAGGCACGAACTAGTGAATATGTAGGCTTCTTTTGATCATCTAGCGGGAAATTCGCCTATGATTTCGAGGGTTCATTAGGATTAAAACACTGCATTTGATCTGTTCAAAATCGACCTTTCTATGTGCCAGTATTCTTCAAAGAATGCCTTAAATGCTTTTTCTCTTCTGTCTATAACTTTTGCAGATTTCTTTACTGTAGTGATGGTCTTTTAGATGGCTGAACTCCTCTAGATCTTTCTTGCACCGTCAGATTTTTCGTCAAATGTCAAGGCCATCTATATGTATATTGCTACAAATCCCAATTGTTAAGAAGCCCTTGTAAAGCATTTTTTGAATGAGCTGTCTATGACAGATCACAAGCTGATTTACAGGCTGTCATGAATTTAACCGCCTATTTATATAGAAGATTCCATTAAGATTGTCTAACTTTCTCGTATTCTTTATAATATAGCGACAACATACCAAAAGCTGTGACATCTTTTCATCTTTTTGTCATGAGTTATCATAAAAAATAATAAATATATGTGAATTAATAATTAAAGTATACAAAAATATATTAATGGATGCGCCTAATTAAATATGGCTAATTACCGGTCTAATATCATATTTTTGCCTCTGTTATAAGGCTGCTTTGTTGTTGCATATGTTGAGGCAAAAGGTCACCGGAGTGAGCTAGATAAGGGAATATTATGGGAGAAAACGAAGACTTAAAGAATGAATTTGTACAAGAGGGTGATTATGGAAGCAATGCGCTAAAGAAATGTAGTAAATCTGAAATAGAACAGTCAGGTGCTGAAGGAGTGACACAGAGCAAGCTCGTAGAAGACGAAAAAGAGAGTCATTTAATCTCAAGGTTAACAACAAATAGTGAAGGTGGAGTTGCAAAAATTATTTTACAATCCATCCCATCAGAATCTGAAGTTACATTAACAAGGTTTGAGGGTCCTAATATTGCATTATATACAAAGAATCCAAAATTTTCTCTTACAGAATTAACTTATCATTTATCTGCACTTTCTAAAACTCTGAAAAAGAGGTTTGTGATTCGTACTGACCCGTCTATACGATTACCAGAAGACAAAACGAGATCAGTTGTTGTCAAATTACTTCCAAGAGACGTTTCAGTTTCCGCCGTATTCTGTGACGATGCAACAGGAGAAGTTATTTTAGAAGTTAACCATCCAGAAATTATAGATTCCAATATGGTAATCGAAATCGCCCAGACTACTGGCTGGATTGCTCATACTAGGCGCTCTCCACATATTCCGTCCAATAGCATCAGTACTATTCACTCTACATTAAAAAATTCAGCTAAGGAAAGAGCAGTATTTTTACGAGAACTTGGAAACAGAATTTTTCGAAATCCTCTTATATTAAACAATAATGGCATAAACGGAAGTTCAGATGAAAACAGACACAGTAAACAAGAACGACAACAACGAATTATCACCACAGAACCCAGCACCAGACCGCCACCACAGCAGCCGTGGCCAATAAGCAAGGAAGAAGTTATGTTATTTTGTCTTGGGGGCGTTAAACAGGTTGGAAGATCTTGTTTTATTGTTGTAACTCCCGAAAGCAAAGTGATGTTAGATTGTGGAATCAATCCGGGCGAAGCTTTGGGATTGAATGCATATCCTCGCTTAGAGTGGTTTAATTTTAATTTAGATGATCTTGACGCGGTAATCATCAGTCATGCACACATCGACCATCAGGGATTTTTGCCAGCGCTATTCAAGTATGGATACAATGGACCAGTTTACTGTACTGAACCAACTTTACCGTTAATGAACCTTCTTCAAATGGATTCTGTAAAGATTGCAAAGAATAACGGTACATATTTACCCTATGAGACAAGAGATATTAGCGAAGTTATCAAACATTGCATCACATTGCCTTATGGTAAACCAACTGACATTTCTCCAGATATTACTATTACACTAAACAATGCAGGCCATATCATGGGAAGTGCAACAACGCACCTTAACATTTCTGGTGCGCATAACATTCTCTACTCTGGTGATTACAAATATGCAAAAACACAGCTTCTAGACAGTGCATCATCAACATATCCAAGAGTTGAAACACTGATCACCGAGAGTACTTATGGTAATAATAGCGATATCATGCCAGACCAATCAGTTGTTTATCGAACCTTTACAGATAGTATAAATAAAACCCTGACAGAAGGCGGAAAAGTACTGATTCCTCTTCCTGCAGTAGGAAGAGCACAAGAAATTATGCTTGTCATAGACAGAGAAATGCGAGAAGGACGTCTTATTGAGTCTCCTATCTATATTGAAGGTATGATTTCAGAAGCAAGTGCTATACACATGTCATATGCCCATTATCTTGGTTCTGATGTACGAAAGTCAGTTTCTCAAGGAATCAATCCATTCCAGTCAGAATACTTTACTATAATAAATGGCTATGGTAAAAGAGACGAAGTTTTCAATGATGAGAATCCATCAATCATTATGGCTACTTCTGGTATGTTAGAGGGTGGCCCTTCAGTTGAGTATTTTAAAGAAATAGCACCCTCTTCGAAAAATAAAATTATGTTTGTTTCATACCAAATTAATGGAACGTTAGGAAGACGTGTCCTTGATGGTACAATGACTGAAGTTAGTATACTGGACAAAAGCGGTAAAGTAAAGGTGGTTCCAGTGAGATGCCAGACTCAAAGGATCGACGGTTTCAGTGGACACAGCGACTTCAACCAGATATTGAACTTTGTGTCAAGAATAAGACCAAAAAGAGTGCTTGTAAATCATGGTGAAAAATCAAAATCAGAGAATGTTGCGAGTACAATACATTCCAGGTTGAAAATCAGATCCAGTGTACCAGATAATAGGGAAATTGTCAGATTACGATAATTACTCATATTAATATTGTTTCCACAGCCTTTTTAGCCATGTTTAGAGTATAAAAATTAGGACAGAGAATTGGCAATAAGGTATAGATGCAGTAACTGTAATGTTGTGCTTAGTGGAGAAGGAGCGTCGAGACATTATCTTGCTAACCCTACACATAAACTTGAAAAACTTCCGCCTCCGTTAAAGCCCGTTAAAAACACAGAGATAAAGTAATAACGGTTTTTTATTCTCGTATACTTTCAAGAGTTGAAACGACCTGCCAGAGCATAGTTCTAATATGTGACTGCATTTGAGGATTTTGTGTTACACCATCTAACATACTTATAGCATTTGCTGCTCGAACAGATATGCTTCCGCCCTTTTCTTCCTTTAGTACAAATAGCACTTCCTTTACCATATTTCTAATGTTCCTCTGGATATTATTATTTTTAGTTATCATATCTAGAGTGGTTACTGCACTGGCCAGACGTTCTTGATTTTCCTTTCGTTTTAAATCTTTCTTTGTCGAAGTCATGACTAAATACACATCACCTTACTAACTGATGACTGTGATTTTTATATCCAGGGGTTTTTGAATGTTTTTATCAAATATTAAAATACATTATCATATTTCCATTTGATCGGCGGTGATCTTTTCTTCAAGATATTTCATTCCTTTTTCAGTAAGGGAAAATAGCTGCCCGTCTCCATCTTCTTCTGCCTCTTCACGATACGACGATTTAACATAGCCATTTATTATTAAATCATGTAACGTCTGCTGTACTAAAAGTTCAAAATAGCCACGATTAATGTCGTATTTATCATCATGTTCTGCCTTTTGAGGAATAATCCACATCTTTATTTGGTTCAAACTTACAGAATATACAGTATCATCTTCACGGGTGCCAATACTAAGACTCATTAATTGACTCAATATCATCTGTGAAGCTATTTCTTTTTGCATGATACAATTTTAGTAAGTCTTTTCTGTTTAAATGCTTTCTGCCTATAAAAGTTTAAGATATTTCACTAAGTGTTACTAATATATCTGAAATGTGATTTTAACAAATTTGTTATCGATATAATATATTTTTAATAATAAATAATAAAAAGTCGACTATAAGCAACTAATATTTTTATATTGTACATCTGAAAGGTACACCGAATAATGGGGGAAAAAATTCGTTGCAACATATGTGATAGAATGGTAAATATCGTTATTGCAAAAGAACATGCATCCCTTTCTGCTCACTTGTCTCATAGATATGATATAGAGAAAACTCTTAAAACCGTAGTAGCAAATGATTCGTACAAACATGATAATTCTGTTATCTTAGAATGGAAACGTGCATTAACAATTGATCACAATTAAGAATATTAGATCACTAGAACATGCTCCTTGCCAAGGACATTGCTCATATTGGATTAAGATTTATGTAGCGCAATTATTATTATTATTATTCCTTGTAAATAAAATCAAAAATTAGTTTTACAGCAATGGCTATTAATGATATCGAAAGTATTTTTTGCAAAATGCTTTCTTTTATATAAAGTGATAGTCTTGCTCCGATCTGTCCGCCTACAAAAGCACCCGCTGATAGAGATATAGCATAAATGTAATCTGAATGCCCAAGTATAGCATGAGTGAACACACCAGTAAGCGATGTTATTAGCAGTGCAAGCTGTGAAGTCGGTCCTGCCCTCAGTATTTCCATTCCGAGTATAATAACCATCATCGGAACAAATACTATTCCACCGCCAACACCAAAAAGACTGGAAATAATTCCCGCAGCAAAGGACCCTGCATAGAACAAGAGATGAAATGACAATGGTTTTGACTTTGTATCATGCTTTTCTTTTATGATGGAATTCTTGTATGCAATATATATTCCTGTAAGCATCAAAAGTATAGCAAAGTATACCTTGAAAGATCCTAGTGGTATTCCGCTTGAAAGTAATGCTCCAGTGATAGCTCCGGGAATAGATAAAGCTGCCATTCTCAGCCCGACCCTAAAGTCAATTCGTTTTTGTTTTGAATATGCCATAGTTGAAGAAATACTAGTAGAAGTTACTGCAATTAGACTTGTGCTAGCTATATGGGATGGTATGAGTCCTATAAAAGCTAGAGCCGGTGTCATTATGATCCCACCACCTACACCTATCATAGATCCTAGCGTGCCTGCTCCTAGGCCTATAACGATTAAAATTATAATGATATCGATCAATATATAGCACGATCCTTTAATGCAATAGTTTTGATATGATAAATAGTAAGTGTTCAATCAACCACTTTATTATTATTTTTTTATATAATTCAATTCTTCTGTAGGGGTGTATTAACCTAATTGGATATTATTAGCATATGCATATATATATTTCAATTTAATGTAGTGTGAAATAGAGATCTGAAGATAGTTACTAAATAGCGAATGTAATAAACGGCATATTCAACTATATGAGCATTTGTCAGTAATATATCATGAAAAGCAGCAGTAATATTTCCAGCGTTAGTCATTGCAACCACATCATTTAATTCTGCGTAGATTTGTAAAAAGTTCTGTCCTTTCTCCGTTGTTATAAAAGTTAGATCTTTTTGCTCATATTTTATTAACAAACCATTCTCTTGTAAGACCATCAGATATTCTCTCAACTGTGGATATGGCAGGTATGATACTTTATATATCAATTTTCTCGCAGATATACCATCAACAGCAATTTGTAGAATGAATGCAGTTATCTCCATTCTACTTCTATTTTTCACATTATTGCATTAATGGGATTAGATAAAAACATCGTCATTAAGTATTCTAGTAAATAATTTTTCTGTTCTTATAGTATTTTTATCATTCATATAGAATCTGATTTATCTACAAAAAGATATATTCATACATATATTTTAATATTTATAATTGCAGCCATATTCTGAGAAAATATATGTTGTCAAAACATTGACAACAATATTGTCGTCATAGTTTGTCTAGCAGCCTTTTATCGATAAATAAGAAAAAGAGAACAAGGAAAAATTCGAGGTAGTAGGAGGAAAGGAGGAGATATTAAAAAATATGAAGAATCGATCAGAGATAGAAGTCATGGCATCTATATTAGATGCAGCAACAACAAATTGGGAATACAAAACTACAATTATGAATAATGCGGCTGTATCACATTCACAATTGATTAGATATCTTGCCATTGCAGTAGAAAGAGGTTTAATGGAATATTCTAATATTACTGGTCTATACAAAACAACAGAGGCGGGGCTACTATTCTTAGATAAATATGCACATCTTCTCTGTCTTTTGCCTAAAAATTCAGATTTGCCAGATTTGGTTTGTTCAGAAGAAGAAGATTCGATCGTAAGTGAACCTATTAGAAGTAAGAACACATGATGCAATAATTCAAAGAATTTGATAATAACCAACTACCAATTGTATTAGATAAGATTTATGATTACGACCAATAAAGGAAAAAAACAGAAAATTGTTATTATTGTATCATCACCTTATCTCATTTCCAATCATCATACTTTAACTTTCTGTCTTCTCCCAACTATTTCGTTCGAACAACAACATGGTACAAACAGGAGGTTAAACAAAAATTGTTAGTATATTGTTTCTTTCGGCCATGGCTAATTTTAGTTTAATTTTAGGATATTGTAAATTGGAATCGCAGCATTAATTAAAAATAAATGGCGCCACGATAGTATCAATTAAAATAAAACGATAACTAGCTTTAGGAATTTATTTGTTTTAAACTTATTAATCCCAATCTAATGCTCAGTACTTGACTTGCGATTAATTGTAGTTGGCTTTGGAGCGGTTGGTCAGAACTTTGCAAAATTACTGTTATCTCGTTCCGCAGATTTGTATAGACTATATGGTATTAAGCCCCGTATTGTCGCTTGCGTTGATAGCAAAGGCACTAGTATTTCTCCAACAGGTCTTAATCTTCAAAGATTGCTTGATGTAAAGAAATCCAAAGGTACTATTGGAGAATACGAAAAGAAAAGCTCCAAATTCGCTTCCTTTCAAGTAATCGAAAATGTAGATGCAGAAATGCTCCTTGAATTAACACCTACAAATCTGAATGATGGAGAACCTGGCATTTCGCATATCATATCAGCAATGAGATCAGGAAAACAT
>Ga0157286_10000023_pt1 | contig 11287 bp, 10 predicted proteins | sample NitcycUS089202R1_FD_108706 | JGI IMG/M metagenome (GOLD analysis project Ga0157286, IMG submission 108706) | Soil microbial communities from Arlington Agricultural Research Station in Wisconsin, USA - Nitrogen cycling UWRJ-S089-202R-1 | ecosystem: Environmental > Terrestrial > Soil >... | reverse complement strand
TGGTTTAAAGACAAAAATGGACACATTCTAGAATCTAAAAACAGGATACACAGACTATTGTATTGTCCTCTGTGTCAAAAATTAATATTTAAAGTAGAATGCCAGAAATTAAGACAGGATAAAAATGGAGCTTTATACCCAGTCAAACGTTATCATTATGATAGATTATCAAAAATGCAACGCGCTGAACACAAAGAAGAAAGAGAAGTAAAACGATTGAGAGAATTACCAAATTCTGAGTTAAGCAAAATAGTACATCGTGTTCTATAATGCTTTATGAATCATAAAACGATCCTACTAATTTACCAAATAAAATAAGATTAATGAAACGCACTTGAGAAATGGAAAACCAAGCTTTAATTATGATGTCAATAGCGAGAGCATTGCCATCTATAGAAAGAAATAGCAAGAAATAGGTTTCTTTCTAAGTCACTTTATTAATCGATGCAGCTAGTGATTGCAATTCGAAATGGCCTTCAACATCTCCGGTTACATATTGATAGACCCCCAAGTTACAGCCATAGTTCTTTAGCAACTTTGCTACACCAATTTTTTAACTATTTTTTTTCCAATAATCAAAAACCCATTTAGTTACTAGAATTATTCCGAAGACTGGAAAACTTGATATAAATAGATATGGAAAAATTGCAATATATATTGAGGGATGGAAAATATCCATTTAGAACACTAGCTATACAGTTTCTTCCACAAGAAAAGTACTTGTATCTCAGTAATTCTCATCTTTGTGTCATGTTTTACTTGCCCAGTCTTGGCAAAAATTACAAATCCTTGCAACATAGGAACACCGTCACCTTTTCTAGTTGATTCTTACTCCATACTTATATTCTTTGCCTAGTCAAGAGGTTTCATAGTCATTAAAATGCTATACCAAAACCATTATCAATTAGACCTTATTCTCAGTTGTTCATCGATTATCAACGACTCGAAAATAGTAACTGACTATTGCAGTATAAATATTAAATATTTTTTCACGAATAATCTTTAATACTATTGGCTTTTTAGATGTGATAAAACGTAGAGTCAAAAATTAAATTGACGTGAATGATGACACACCGAAATATAATTGTAGTAATTATTCTCCTGCACCTTTCGGATCCTCTGACTGCGATTATAATAACACAATGGAAAACACCATCATACTACAGTTCATCTAGGAGTTACAAGTATATTTGGAATTTGATATAACGTATAACGACGAATTTACAATTGAATTAAATTTATTTATTGCTAAATCAGAGCCAGTGTAATTCTAAAATAGTAGATCTAATAATATGTGCAATCTTATGATGATAGGTGCGGGGGGTGGGATTTGAACCCACGAATCCCTAAGGAACAGGGTTTTAGGAACCGCTTTATTCCCTGGCTCATTCTAAGCTTCGCACCCTGCGTTAACAGGGACCTGCGCCGTTGGCCAGGCTTGGCAACCCCCGCAGATTCTAGTTTGTGCATTATTAAATGCCAAATTTATTTTTTATAAAACATACTTCTATACATATGCATTAATATCTGGCAAAGAAAGTGTAATATAAATAGTGAAATATTGATATTTATATCGTTTTAATTTCACAAATTTCAAGAGAATAACAAAAGATATAGTTACTCGCATGCCCTTCTTTTAGAAATTGTGTGCATCACTGTGTAGAAACACTTGCGTTGATTTATAATGTGTAAGTTCAAAGCAAACTAGAAAATGTTAACCAAAGTAGAAGTATATTATAATTATTTACATTAGTCATAATAATATATTTATTGATCCACAATTGTCATTATATCGTCCAAGTGAGATATAAACCGCAGAATATCATTACAATCTTCTTTCGCAAAGAAATAACTTTCAAACCATTGAGCTTTAACTTGTTCTTGTCAGACTAAACCTGGCTCTTTTCGCATTTTTATGGCAATAGGTCATGTGAGTTAAAGTTTAAAGCAGGTGGCAATACAAAGAAAGACGATGAGGCCAGTTTTGATTTTGCCTTTTTATGAATATGTCGACTCGGAGGTATTATAGACTTGTTCTTGAATCAGCGATTTACTTTGTTATTGCTATATATTGAATTGTATCTTAAATCAAATACTGCAAAAGACTGTCCTGCTATTGTTTGTTTTGAGTTATAATGGCAAAAACATCTAAAGGCGACAATAGGCTATTTGGCACTAATGGAATCAGAGGAATATTTGGAAAAGATCTCACAATTGATTCGATTATTGATCTTTGTTACTCACTAGGGACTTATTTTGAAGAAGGTCCAATTGTTATAGGACATGACGGTAGAAACTCAAGTCCAATCATATCTAAATTAGTTAGATCTATTATTAACTCTGCTGGATTAGATGTCGGAGACGCAGGTCTTGTCCCTACTCCTTGCCTACAATATGCCGCAAAGCGCTTAAATTACAATGGTGGAATAATGATTACCGCATCGCATAATCCCCCAGACTATAATGGATTAAAAGCTATTGCTAATGACGGTGTAGAAATTTCAAGAGAAGATGAACTAAAGGTTCAAGACATTTATATTTCAAAAAAATTTTCCAAAGTTGATGGATTTGCAAGAGATTTTGTTGACCAATCTATAATTAATTCCTATGTAGACGCGGTGTTAGCATTGGTGAATGTTCAGAATATTAGATCGAGCGAATTCACTGTCGCTATAGACGTAGGAAATGGTGCCCAAGCAATAGTTGCTCCATTAATATTAAGAAGGCTAGGCTGTAGAGTCATTGCAATCAATGGTAATATAGATGGTAATTTCCCAGGTAGGGGACCTGAGCCTACTACTGAAAACCTTCATATGCTCTCTAGTATGGTAAACCACTCAGAAGCTGACATAGGAGTAGCTTATGATGGAGATGGCGACCGCAGTATATTCTGTAATGAAAAAGGCACGCTATATGGTGGAGATAAAACTGGCACATTATTAGTCAAATATTTGCTAGAAACTAAGCACAAGGGAGCGGAAGTCATTTGTCCAATAAATACTACAATGGCTCTTTCGTTAGTAGCGGAAGAACAAGGCACAAACTTGATTTATACGAAAGTGGGGAGCGTCGAAGTGTCAAGAGAAATGGTGAAGCGTAAATCCATCATAGGGCTAGAAGAGAATGGTGGATTTATGTATGGAAAGTTAAATGAAGTCAGAGATGGCATAATGACGACAGCCCTTGTATTAGACATGCTTGCTTTATCTGGACAGACGTTATCTCGCCTATTCTCCTCACTCCCAGCTACATTCCAATATAAGTCCAAATTTAACTGTCCTACCAAGCAAATTGCTGATGATATAGTAAGTGCATGTTTGAAACATGGTAATCCTCAAAAGGTCGAAACTCTTGATGGTGCCAAGATATGGATAGATGAAGAAACGTGGATAATGGTGAGACCAAGCGGAACTGAGCCACTGGTTAGAATGTATGCAGAATCTACCGATAAGTTACTTTTGAATTCAAAAGTCGAAGAATACAGTAGATTGATTAAAAACAAAATAGCTGGTAGCAGATAATAAATTTATAGACAACATTTTTAAAACACCTGCTCTTCTCTTACAGAAGTATTAAGATGATCCCCCAGGGTGACGAAACACATTATGAGTAAGCCATATTATGTTAAATTTGAAACTCCAAAAGATGTAGTGAACGCCGTCTATGAAGCTATACGTTTAGCAAAGCAGAGTGGTAGAGTAAGAAAAGGAACTAATGAAACTACAAAAGCAATAGAGCGTGGCTCAAGTAGATTAGTTGTTATTGCCGAGGATGTAGAACCACCGGAGGTAGTAGCGCATCTACCAATTCTTTGTGAAGAGAGAAATGCTGCATATGTTTTTGTGCCAAGTAAACAGCAACTAGGTACATCGCTTGGTATAGATGTTGGCTCTGCTGCTGCAACTATTTTGGAAGCTGGTGAGGCTCAGCATATTATAGAACAAGTTGTCGACTCAATTGCAACAGCGAAAGGTAAAAAGGGTTAATGAAAGATGAGCAAGAGTGTTGAGGAGAAGGTTGTTCCTGCAGAGGTTATTCAAATAGTCGGCAGGACAGGTATTGCAGGTGAAGTAATACAGGTTAGGGTCAAAGTCTTGGAGGGCAAAGACAGAGGTCGCATTCTAACTAGAAATGTGAAAGGATCTATTAGGCTCAATGACATCTTGATGCTCAGAGAAACAGAACGAGAAGCTCGGAAGATAAAGTAAGAGACTGATGTAGGTGAGACAATAATATGAGTAAGACAGCAGCATCTCTACGCAATTGTTATTTCTGTGGCAGGCGGATTGTCACGGGTAAAGGAACAATGCTTGTAAGAAATGATGGTTCCATACAGTGGACTTGCTCCAACAAGTGCAAGAAAAATCTACATAAACTAAAACGTGATCCAAGGAAAATGAAATGGACAAATAAATATGTAAAGGGCGGTATTAAGGTAAAGAAATAGCAATACTATGGCTAGCGAACAAACTCTTATTGTAATCAAGCCAGATGGCTTTAAACGTAATTTAACTGGAAAGATCCTCTCAAGGTTAGAGGATAAGGGATTCAGGATTAAAGATTTAAAGTCATTTAATTTCACAATACAAAAGGCTGAGGAATTTTATTCGTCTCATAGGGGAAAGCCATTTTTTAATGAACTGGTATCTTTTATTTCATCAAACACTGTCGTAGGGTGTATTCTGGAGGGGAATAATGCGATCAATACAGTAAGGATTCTAATAGGATCGACGAAATCATTTGAGGCGGCGCCAGGAACTATTAGGGGTGATTATGGGCTCGGCATTACAGATAATATTATCCATGCATCAGACTCATCTGAAAGCTTCATAAAAGAGTCTCGAGTCATTTTCAGTTAAGTGCAGCTCAGACAACCAGTAGTAGTAGTATTAGGTCATGTAGACTCGGGGAAAACTTCACTGCTGGATAGGATACGAGGCACTGCAGTTCAGGAACGGGAAGCCGGAGGTATTACACAACATATAGGAGCAAGTTTTTTTCCAATCGAAACAATCAAGAATATTACTGGACAGCTATATGGCAAGATTTCTACATCTGAAACTCAAATTCCTGGCCTTCTTGTCATTGATACTCCAGGTCACGAAATCTTTGCAAATCTCAGAATGAGGGGTGGCTCTGCAGCAGATATTGCCATTGTAGTTGTTGACGTTAACAAAGGGTTTGAGGCTCAAACAATCGAAAGCATAGAGATTCTACGAACGAGAAAGGTCCCATATCTTATTGCACTAAACAAAATAGATATGATCAGCGGCTGGCGAAAAAGCGGTATACCATTTATTATTGAGGAAACGAAAAAACAGGATCCAATCATACAAGAGACCCTAGACACCAAGATATATGATGTTGTAGGATCACTTTCAAGATTAGGCTATAATTCCGAGGCTTTCTGGCGTGTAAAGGATTTTACCAAGGAACTAGCAATTGTGCCTGTAAGTGCTGCTACCGGAGTTGGTATTCCAGAGTTGCTAGCAGTACTTGTCGGACTGTCTCAGCAGTACCTTGCAAAGAGGTTAGAGCAACATAAAGTTGGGGCAAGAGGAATTGTACTTGAAATAAATGAAGAAGTGGGTCTCGGTCCATCTGCAAATGTTATACTTTTAGACGGAATTTTAAAACATGGAGATAGTATAGTAATAGCGAAAAGAGAAGGTGCTATTATCACCAAGGTCAAGTCCATCCTACTACCAAAACCTCTAGATGAAATGAGGGACCCACGAGATAAATTCAAACCAGTGGAGCAGGCAATATCAGCAGCCGGTCTAAAAATAACCTCGCCTGATTTGGATGGAGTTCTCGCAGGCAGCCCTTTGTATGCCATAGAAAAGAAGGGCGATGAAGATGCTCTGAAACAAATGGTTGAATCTGAAGTTAAAAGTGCAATACTGAATACTGATTCGAATGGAGTTATTCTAAGGTGCGATACAATAGGTTCAATAGAGGCAATCATCGATCTTTTGAAAAGGGCAAATATTTCTGTTCGAAGTGCTGATATTGGTCATATTACACGCAGAGATGTAATTGAAGCTTCTGCTGTCAGGGAAAAAGACAGATATTTAGGTGTGGTGTTAGGATTTAACGTCAAGGTTTTAGATGACGCAGAGAAAGAGTTGCATGAACGCAATGTAAAAATATTCAATGAGCAAATAATATATAATCTCGTGCGAAATTATACCGATTGGGTAACATATCAGAGGGAACATGAAGAATCAATTCTGTTTAACGAGATACCGCCCATTTGTAAATTTCAGTTCATGAGAGGGTATGTATTCAGACGAAATGACCCAGCAGTATTTGGAGCAGAAATTCTTGTAGGAAGGCTCCGCCAAAAGGTTTTAGTTATTAGCGAAGATGGTAAGAAGATGGGTACCGTACAGCAGGTACAGGAAAACGGCAAAGCAATTGAAGAAGCTATAAAAGGAATGCAAGTTGCTGTCTCGATAAAGGGACCAGTTATTGGAAGGCAGCTGAACGAAGATGACATTCTCTACACGGATTTGAATAGCAGGCACGCAAAAATGTTAACAGAGCGGTTTAGCCACAGATTAAACGAAGAAGAAAAGCAAGTTTTTGATAGAATCCTTACCATGAAAAGGAAATCCGATCCTGCATATGGCTACCTTTAAAGCCCTTTCCTATCTTCTCAGAACTAGTATAATCAGTACTGTATTATTAATACTGTATTATTATTTATTGGTACTTTTGTAAAAGTCCTTCCAGTCCTTTTTCTCCTACTGCGCCTACCGCTCTGTCTACGGCCTTGCCGTTCATGAATATGATAAAGGTTGGAATTGCATATACATCGAATCGCATTGCTATACCTTGATTATCATCTACATTTAGCCTTCCAAAGGTTACCTTGTCAGCATATTTTTTTGCTAATTTGTCAAAGATGGGAAGCATAAACTGGCATGGACCACACCAAGTTGCCCAAAAGTCTACCAAAACAGGCCTATTACCAGATATTGTCTCATCAAAATTTTTCTCAGAAAGTTCCATCAAAGTTTGATTGCTACTGATATGTGCACTAGAGGCCCTCTTTTCTTCACTCATGTTACAACAAGTTTAAGGGGGCAATTGATATATAAGATTTTTTGAACTAGCGGTAGTTTAGAAACAACGTTAACCACTTCCACATTAGAAAGGTATCTATGTTTGTATAGCGTTTTATTACAATAGTACAATATTATTATAACACTCCACATATAATATTGAGTTCTTGATCAATATTTAGAATTGCTCGATTTAAAGATCAAGTAAAAATCTAGTAATGACTATGTTCTTTTCCTTTTCCTGTTTAATCTGCATTTCATGATAGGTTACAGCCTTTATCTCTATCTTGAAATTATGTTTCTCTAAGTCAAGGTGCTCTCCTCTAGCGGTACATGATAGGAAATAAGTACAATGATCTCCAATCTTTTCAGTAGAAGATATCTTCACCTTGAAATAGGATAATATGATCTTCTCAGTTAGAATTACTAACATGACTTTTTCTAACCAGTCATAAAATAAGCTATAGAGATCATGCCCCCTAGCTTCAATTTTTACTTCTAGATTAGGAGAAATATTACTAAGATCAAACATGGTACTAACAAGACCACGAGCAGAATTTTCAAAAGCCTCGTCAAAGGTGCTACCATAGGCTTCAATTAAGGCATCTGTCACATGATCAAGGTATCTAAATCCTTCTGACACGAATTACTTTTTAATTGCCACTTTATAATTGATCGTAAAATCTAAATGTCAACCATTGTTGCTCTCCTTTGTGAAATTTGATCTACCTCGTGGAATGAGAGATCTCGAATCAGAAGAATTTCATAATATTAGCTATGTTAGGGAAAAGTTTCTCGAAAGCATTTCCTTGTTTAACTTTAAGTTTATGGAGCCTTCTCCGATAGAAATGTTGTCTACTCTTGAGACAAAAGGCGGCCAAACAATCTCAAATGAAATTTATAGCTTTAGTGACAAGGCTGGCAGAAAAATCGCGTTAAGGTTTGATCTCACCATTGGATTAACAAGGTTTGTGACAGCAAGAAGAGATTTGAAAATGCCAGCAAAAATTGCTACATTTGCTGGTGTTTGGAGATACGATGAACCACAAGCAGGACGGTACAGATATTTTCATCAATGGGATGTTGAAATTTATGATTCATTTAGCAATGAGTCTGACGCTGAGGTAATTGAGTTTGTTTCAGTATTTTTTAAAAAGTTAGGACTTGATGTTAATATTGAAGTAAATGATCGACAATTAATGGAACAATTTGTAAGACAAAGACTGGGTGTTACAGATGAGCATATGATCCTTGAAATGTTCAGGGCAGTTGATAAGGTACCGAAGAAAGGTGCAAATGGAGTTTTTCTAGAATACAAGGATAAAATTCAATATTCATTACTTCAACGTCTCATAGATCTATCTAATACAAAGGGTACAATAAATGAAGTAGTACAATCACAAACAGATTTAGCAGAATTTGTAGAGGAGAGCAAACTTGTAAAATTGATGGATTCGTTGAAAGCTAGAAGAGTAAACAACGTGCGAATCAATCTAGGGATTGTACGGGGGCTAGACTATTATTCAGGTATGGTGTTTGAGACCTTTGATCCTTCGATTGACATGGGTGCATTGGTAGGAGGAGGGAGATATGACAATTTGACCAAAGCTTTTGGGAGAAAAGACATCGGGGCCACGGGTGCAGCGGGAGGTGTTGAAAGGCTAATGACGGCTTTAGAAAAGCATGGGATTTTGGCGCTGAATCCATCTCCTTTGGTTTATGTTGCCAATGCATCAGATGGTGTATCCAAGCACATTTTAGAAATTGTGTCAATTCTGCGTAATAATGGAATTGTTACGGATTATGATCTTCATGGAAGGACACTGAGAAAACAACTTGATGACGCGTTGGCAAAAGGTGCATTTGTAACCGTAATAGTGTCTGTTGATGAAATTGAAAGGGGGCAAGTGACTGTACGCTCAATGAAAGATGGCGTTGAAAGCAAACAGTACATAAAAGATATAACAAAAAAGATAAACTCAATGTTGCTTTGATTTTAGACCCTATTCAGTTCTCATGAACTCTATAGTCTATTTAATTAGTAATCGATAACCATACATCTACGCTTATTTATTCTATATTGAGTTGCATAAAGAACTGCGCTGTAAACAATCATTGAAGGCTAAAGTTATTGATAGTAGATAACATAGGTAACTAGAATACAAATATTTGACTTAAGATAATACGCCGGAGCAACAGATAAGATAAGCAAGTAGAGTTCCAGCACTTTCAATTCTTCGTTGTTTTATCATTTGTTTTAATTCTTCAACGGATGCAATTTCGGTTCTTATTATGTCTTCTGCACCATTATGATTAGCTTTCTCTTCAATAAGATCAGTTGCTCTAAAGATGTAAACAAGCTGCCTTGATTTGCTAACAGATGGATGATAGGTATATACATAGTCAATTTTATTAGCAATATAACCTGTCTCTTCTAGCAATTCTCTTTTCGCTGTTGTCGCAGCGTCTTCACCCCGCAGGAAATTCAAGTAATACTTTTCTTAAAGGATACCTATATTGTCTTATCATCACGAGGCTATCCTTTTCAAGAAAAGGAACAATAACAGCAACATCTGAAGATTTATACCATGTATAATCCATTACCTTTCCTGTTCTTGTTTTAACCTTATCTTGGTACAATTCAATCCACGGATTTCGAAAAATGAGTTCCTTTCGTATTATTTTCCAATCTGACTCCATTCTATAAATCTATCCGTATTGGTATGTTATTATTTAGTACTTGTTATTATGTGTGTACAGAGAAATTCCAAAGTATGGCGATTCTAGATTGAATAGAGAAATTGTATTCATGTTAGCACACCTTTGGCCCTTCTCATGATCAACAATAGATTATTACTGTTGGGATGCTCCAAGTTAGTATAAAGAATCAAGCATCAAACTATGTAAATATAATTATGACGTCCTTATGGATACCATAAACAAATAATATAATAACCTAGTCTTACCGTCTGGTATCTTCCAACTTTTGTTATGTTGGCTAGCATAATGGAAACATGACCTATAAAGACATACTTTGTCATAGTCCGTCATGGCGTTATACTCGAGCATGCTGCAAGGCCATGACTTCAGCAGAAGTTGGATTCTTCATAACTGCGGTCCTGGCTATTAACTCGGTGCTACTCATTCCTATCAATCATGTATTCCCACATGATGCGTTATTACTCATGTATTGTTGCAATGTATGCAGATCCAAAGCTCTTGATACAGAGATATTCTACACCCGACAAGAATTCACAGAGCTTGCTTATGACTAATTGACAAGCCTGAAAACAGGATTCAAAGAATATCTGAATATGAGAAATAAAAAGTACAACCCAAATTAATTTAATTCTAAACAGCGACGGTTCGATGTTAGTGAGAAATAAATCGCAGCCTCGATTAAAATAAGTGTAACTTTTACTGCTGCCCTTACCGCTTGGGTTAATTTAATAGCTAAATTAAATTAGCTACAACGTAGCCACATAGCATATAATGGAGTTACCAGAGGAAGAAAAAGCTGTACTAGTAAATGCAGTATCGAATATACGGGGTGGCTTAACCTTATCACTTAACCTGCTAGACACGGCCTTGAGGTCCATAGAACCGATTCAAGATGAAATACGCAAAGCAGGTTTGCAGGAAGCAAACGACCAGCTATATGATGCGCTAAAGAATTTCGATGTAGTCAAAGACGAGATAAGAAGCTCACTGGAACATATAAACAAGGCACGCGGTGTGACTGATGCTATCCATAACGGTGTCTTTAAGTAATATATTTGATTGAAATAACCCCCGGTTTTACAGCCAAAAAAGGCTAAGTACGAATGGATAGATGTGCGTTGGTATAGGGATTAAATCAGTTATTTTGAGCAAAGGTAAGGCCCCTACCCTCGTACCACTGGAACACATAAGCAAAATCATTGCTTTCCCTCTTAAATCAGAGAATTCGAGCAGCTTGGCTCTTTGTTCATGAGTATATGACTATCACCTTCACCACGATGACCTTCTTCTTCGTTATCTAGGATATCCGGTAGAACGGTATCGTCATTTGACAAGAACTTGGCTATTTTCTTACGTCTAACCATAACGTCATTGATGCTATAGAAATGAATCAAGGCAGTAAGATAAGCCTGTTGAGAAGCTAGGGAGTAATACTTCTCTTTTAGCGATATGATAAAGTCTGTAATATCGGCTTCATTCTGTCTTGTGTCTTTAGC
>Ga0157286_10000020_pt1 | contig 11597 bp, 12 predicted proteins | sample NitcycUS089202R1_FD_108706 | JGI IMG/M metagenome (GOLD analysis project Ga0157286, IMG submission 108706) | Soil microbial communities from Arlington Agricultural Research Station in Wisconsin, USA - Nitrogen cycling UWRJ-S089-202R-1 | ecosystem: Environmental > Terrestrial > Soil >... | reverse complement strand
AGATATACAAAACAACTGAGAAGGGCTTAAGCTTTCTGAAGATGAATAATGAAATAGCCGAGCTTTTGCAGACATCTGAGAATCAAGAAAGGTAAAGAAGTATATATGTAAAAGCACAGTTAAATTCAAAATATAAGATTATTCTCAAATTGAGATAATTGTTAAGGTATTGTAGAAGGTATAAGAAATCTAACCGCTGTATGCAAATTCTAGAAATACCATGATTTATTATCTGAAATGGGCCATTTAAAAAATCTGGATGTCATTATAAACTTTGTATTGTAACTGCATATGCATTTATGTAATGGATCTTCGTTTTCTGGCTTGCGATGTTTATCTAGACAGTAAAAAACGTCGTTTATTGTTATATCTGCAGACTTCTTTTCAATCCCGTCTGGGTATACGAGTATGGTATAACTATTCTAACATACTAATAATACTTTGTATTAGGAATAATACTAGTAATCATTCTTTTGTCTATCTTTGTTTATTTGATTCTTAGTGATGTAAGCAGCCAGTATATCACGAGGCGTCATTCCAAGCTCTATTGAAACATCAATTACAAAATGCCATATGTCAATTAGCTCCTCCTTTGCGTGATTCTGATCAAACTCTACTGTCTTTTTCCACCATTTCCAGTTAGTCAGCCTTTGCAACTCTACTGCTTCATGAATTATGGCAGTACAGAGCGCAGATAGCCTTTCCTCCTTTGATAGAGAAAGAAATTTCTTCGAATATTGTGAGCCATTAGATGTAGAATAGGTTGCGATAGTCTGATGCAACTCCTTTTGCTTTTGGAAAAGAGATTCTAGCATATCTTCGCTATTATCATTGTTGTTATTACAGTGACCTAGCATAATCTCTTGGTTCCACCTTACTAGTGATTATATCAGCAATGAATTTATCCTTATTCATTATTACTGTCTAATGATGTCAACTTATTGATAAAATTAAATAAATTACAGATATAATGTGATTTACACCATACTTGATAATGCTTTTAGTCGATACTTATGGTAAAGATATAACAAATAATATCATAAAATACAGACTTTAATAATAGTTACAAATAAAGGCTGGTGTAGCATATTATTCTCAAATATAAGTTCTAAATGAGACTGACAAAATAATATGAACAGGTGAGTAACAAAGATTGAGCCAGCAGCTTAGATTAGTATAAGAAAGTATGTCAACAAGGCGATGAATAAAACAAGGGAAATAATGTCAATAGTTGCGGTAACTTCTGCAGCAGAATCATTGTATTGCCAGGTGTTCTTTCAAACCCTGTTTGGCCCAGACCGCAGGATAAGATAGTAGTAGCTCATCATCGGCTCGCAGGGACTATAAAGACTTTCAGAGTCGTCTTTCCAATGCAGAGGGAACAAAAGGATATGCTACAGAAAAGGAAGTGACAGTTGCTTTAATCCTATCTACAACACTGGTACTAGTGGCAGCGGCGGCAGTAGTGGCAGTAGTAATAATGACAATAACCCATCTCCTCTGACACGAATAGTCCACTCGGATAAGAATGGATGACACAGGCAGAAAATAGACTAACGATGACCACCTAACAACTGAATACATGCTACCTGATGCCCTTTTTTCTTCTTTATTAGTTCTGGGCCTTTTTCTGCATTCCTTCTAGTTTACTTTTGAATATATTTTACGCCTGAAGTGAACCTTTTATGTGATAAATATTGACGGATTGTATTGTATTCTAACGGAACATTAGCAATCTACAGAGGGAAAAATACATTTCTCATACTCTTCTGCAGATGACGACGTACATGGAATCGCATCTTTTAGATGTAGATTGCACAAATAATTCAATACCATAGCTTAGGTTTGTTCTGCAATATAGTATCAATTTGGTCTAGTAATTATCTGATCTATATATCTAGATCAGGTTCAGGATCTTTGCAATATTCTCTCTTAACTCTTTATAATCGTCTAGTCTTTCTCTATCGGATTCTTTAGATGGAAGATTTTCTAAGAGAGTTCTTTGCAATTTTTCTGCCATGTTGTCAAGTGAATCAATTATCTTTTCAAGATCGTCTTTTGTAATCTCTAATGTGGCTGTTTGATTAGTCTTGTCAGTCTTTATCCTACTGATCATGTATTAGAATCTCTTTCTATCTATATTATATAATATTGCTTAATATTCATGGCGGAATAGAGAGTTGTTGTTATTGCTACTATCCTCAAAAATATTACCTGACTAACATACAGATGATAACTAGGTAGAGATACAGACTTAGATTAAGGATAAGTTACACAATCGCGGTTAAGACCGAAGATCTTTAGAACAGAAAGTTATTACAATATTTGTTGATTCCTCAGTAATATATTCCTTTTAAGCAGTCAGAATGCCTATTCTTTTCAAGCCTGTGACTTTACTTTCTGGTCATTATCATTAGCATAGCTAGTAGTAGCTATGTAAGATATTACCTATCTCATTGATTGAGAGATTAATTATATGAGAAGCTTGATTATGCTGTTCTATCGTATTAGAAAATCTTCAAATCGAAAAGAAGATAAGTGACAATAACATCGAATAAAATTACAAATGAATAAATTTTTTCGCAGCTTATTTACCTTTATACATAGTTGCAATTACGCTTTTTGTACTAATAGTTGGAATTAATAACAATAACAACCATATTTATTACTATGAAGCATTTGCAGTTACAAATACATCATCTTTAACTGCAGCATCATCATCACTACCACCCATTCCTAAAGCTAATAATATATTCTCTGCAGTAGAACAATAAATTCTTTGCTTATTACATTACCACAAACAGGATTTAATATATCTAATGCATTCAAAGTTATCATATCAGGAGAATGGAACTTAAATGTCCATAAAGGTAATGTAACTTATTTCTCTGCAAACCTTCTTGCATCTCCAATGGATGCTATAAGCCCCATAACCATCAAATAACAAACTTGACAATTGATAACGCTGGAGCAAGAAAACAAGTAACCTAACTAACACCAGATAATAGTCTATCTTTGAATGGAACTGTCGACGTCAAAGTAAATGGCGTGACTATATGGAAGAAAGAGGAACAAAACTATCATTTCTCAAAAGGATTCTTGTTGTAGATGATGATCCTGACCTTACATTAACCTTTAAGATAGGTTTAGAAGGATATCATGATAATGAGAAAAGATTCGATCATATTCTATTCCCATTCAAATGCGACTCAATATATCTACTGGATGGTACATGCAATTTATATGTGATATTCTATATTAACAAACTGAATCTCATGAAATGTGCTTGTTGCGGATCAGAAATGTTACCACATGAAGAGATTGGGAAAGCAATAGTCTTTAAATGCAAAGAGTGTGGATTGAGTAACAGTATACCAAATGAAACTTTAGACCAATAGTTGTGTAATCGTTAAGATATTAGACGATTGTTATTATCATAATCTCATACTATTGTAATATTTATGTGTTAGAATACAATAATTTCTTTGTAACTCAACCGGATTAACTACCAAGATAAGGAAGACCAAGAGGGATATGACATGGAATATATTATGAAGATAACCGTACAGTTAAAACTAAATAAATATCAAGAATATTACTTTATACAAGGTATTTACTCATATATGTACTGTATCAGCAAAATATGTCTTTAGATAAGGGCCTTGTTGTTGTTTACACAGGAAAAGGTAAAGGCAAAACTACTGCTGCATTAGGGATTGTTCTGCGATCAGTAGGTCATGGTTACAGGGTTGGAATGATTCAGTTTATCAAGGGGGAATGGTATTATGGTGAACTTAGCAGTTCAAAGAGATTGGAACCAGAATTCGAAATGATTGTTGCTGGTAAAGGATTTGTTGGAATTATTGATGACGACCACTCTATTCAAGAACACCAAAAGGCAGCGCAATATGCACTTGCACTAGCAAGGGAAAGACTTTCATCGAAAATGTATGATGTAATGATATTAGATGAAATCAACTATGCCATGAAACTAAATTTAATATCAGTTAAGAATGTAATTGATATTGTAAAGGAAAAGCCTAGGAAAACTACGCTAGTCCTAACAGGCAATTACGCTCCAGATGAGGTCATTGCTGTAGCCGATCTGGTAACGGAGATGAGAGAAATTAAACATCCTTACCAATTGGGCATTAAAGCAAAAAAGGGAATTGACTATTAGATATAGTCACCTAGGAGATTTAAAACCTAATTATTGGAGTAATAATATGACAGTTATATGACCCTAATGCAATATGTGCATGACTTTATAACCATAAAATCAATTGTGTAGATGCATGGTTATTACTTTGTCACATAACCTATACCTCCTTTAACACAGTGGATGTTAATCCACCTATAGACCTCAACCTACAATTCAAAATGTATACAGAAATAAATATCTAGTCCTACTATAGGGCAACCTTAAAGTATGACGATTGTACGGTTGTACCTTTACAAATGGTTACTACCGAGATTAAAAAACTTCCTGAAGAAGGCGACATTGTTATTGCAACCATCAAGGAAGTTATGGGTCACGGAGCATATGTTAAATTAGATGAATATAACGGGATGACAGGGTTTCTTCACATTTCTGAAATTGCTACAGGATGGATACGTAATATTGAACGTTATGTAAGACCAAAACAGAAGGCAGTTTTGAAAGTAATTAGAGTTGACAAGACTAGAGCTGAAGTAGATCTCTCACTGAAACAAATATCAGGAGAAGAAAGAAAATCCAAGCTTATAGAGATCAAAAAGAATGAAAAGGCATCTGTATTCATGGAGATCATAAAATCAAAAGCCAAAATTACTGATTCTCAGCTAAATGAGATAGAAGATAAAATTCTTCAGAAATACGATTATGTTTATGATGTTTTTGAAACTGTTGCAAAGAAAGGAATTGAATCTATCCAAAATCTTGAATTACCAGTTGATGTATTAAAGGCTATTGAAGAAGAAGGCAGCAAAATACAGATTCCACATGTAGAGATCAGAGGAGTAATGGAAATCTCTTTGAAAAAATCTGATGGTGTAGATACAATTAGAAATATACTAACAGCAGTAGAAGCAAGCAAAAGCAGTATAAATGTTAGCGTCACATATGTTGGAGCTCCGAAATACAGAATTGTCGTAATAGCAGAAAACTTTAAAGTAGCTGAGAAAGCAATGAACAACATAATAGAGAAGGTTCGTATTGCTATTAGCAAATACAATGGAACCTTTAATTTTATTCGTGAGGAATCAAAGAGGACGCATCAAGGATAGGCACATGAAACACCTTATACGGAAATGTTCTGTATGCTATACATACACTTTGAAATATCAGTGCCCAAAATGCAATGCGCCCACAGTCGATCCACAGCCTGCAAAATACTCGCCTGAAGACAAGTATGTAAGATATAGGATTGCGGATCGCTATGCTGGATCATGAGAACAATATAAACATATTCATGTAGAATAGATAATTTATACTGTGGCTGCTTTAATTTAAATCTCTTTATTAATTTAATTCTCTTTAACTAAGAGATTTAATTCTAAAGAAGGAGTAATTCTGCTATTGGTTTTGGTAACTAATCTCCATGAACTTAAAGAAAGTTAATTAGGCGTTATCTAATTAACGCATTTAGTTAGTAACTATTCTTAGTATACCACCCAGCTTTCTGTGATATAGAAGTTAGCCAGTTTTATTGGTTGCATTACTACCTGTTGCATTGATAACATTTTTGACTGCTGTATCTGTTGCATTAGTATTACGAGCTGCATTAAGCACGGCGTTCAGACCGTTTTGATTGACAATTGCACTGGGATTAGCATCCGTATTACTAGTTTGATTTGCTGCTTTACTTGTTACATTAGTTATAGCAGTTCCTTGTGCTAGTGCTTTCTGAGCAAAATGGCCATTGGTCACAAATAATGATGCTAGAAGCGTGGCGGAAATAGCAATTCCGTATAGCGATACATAATTTGCCTTTTGTCTTTTATTCATTAAGAAAAAGAACTCATATGAAATTTATTAATTTTTCTGACTTCTATTCTACCACTACGTTCAGTTTTGTATATATAGAATATTATATTATATATCTAAAAATAAATTCTGTTAATATATATTTGCAGAATGTCTAAGATATAAACCATTATTGTATAAGAAGTTAGGTAATAATATAATATATCTCTCTGCTCTGAAATGAAATAATAGAATTGACCCATGTAGTAACCAGAAAATCTTACATGAAAAACAACCAAGTTTCATAAGGAATCAGCTAATGAATTATAATTAAATGTCAGAGCCACACATTTTATTGAGTCTAGGATCAACATATTCTCATCGTATTATTGGATTATTCAAATAGAAAACATGTTCAATACTGTATAATCAAGTCATAAAGTTTTAGGATGTATGATTTTTGTGTTAAAATAAAAAGATAAGTACGGATAAGTATCCGTTTGGTGATTTTTTCTGTTATTGTGTCATATACGCACAAAGATGTTTTTATTGTCCTCCAGTGCATAGTCCGCTAGGAGTACTAAGTGTGCAGAGGTTATCTTTGAAGTCATTGTTATTGATGTTTACAGGTAATCCGTTGCCATTGTTAATATCTTCAGTGTTCTGCTTTGCGATGTTGGAATTTACTACATTATTGTGACTCTGAGGGTCTAAGAATATGCCGTCATTGGATCCTCGTATGTTGTTCCCTGCTATAGTGGAGTCTAAACTATTTACAAATGTAGCTCCAGCCAATGCATTACCGTCCATTACATTAGATTCTATGTCTGCATTTCTTGCAGAATGAGCTGCCACTGCAATTGTGTTTTTATCCATTATATTCTCTGAGACCGTTGTACCACGTGTACCAGTCAGAAATGTTGCAATTTGATTTTCAGTTAAGATTAGCCGTGACACTTTTACATCACTAGAGCCTGTAGCCAAAACTCCAGCTTGGAAGTTGCTTATTTGACCTGCTCCCTTTACTTCTACGTGTGCGGAGGCTGGTATCATTATCCCTACCTTTGAACTGCCTCTGCCTGGACCAGCAATTGTATAGCCATTCATGTTTATTACTGTATTATCATCTCCTACTATTAGCCCATCTCCAGAGCAGTTGAGGTTCGAAGTCAATGTGACATTTCCAGAAACTACCTGCCCACAAGCAGGGTTCGTGGTTGCAGAACTGCCAGATGTAGGATCTGCTGTTGATGTATCAGAATTTCTTGTCGTTGCTGCTGCAAGTGTGGGTTGCGTTATTAATGTGCCTAGTGCAGCCAAAGACACTAGTGTTGCTACCATGTATGACATTGTAGTTCGATTCATTCATAGAACGCTAGGAGATAAACTATTTATGTGAAACCCTATTTTGTACTACAGTTCATCTGTATGTCTATTAGACATAACTATCTATTGATTTTATTGATTGTAACTGTTTTTTAGTAAAAGTAATCCATCTACTAAGCAAATAGTTTCCTGCTTTATCATATAAATAAAATAGGTTATAAAAGTAAAGATACAATTTTGATTATAAATTTTCTATCAATATACATATGCAAGATTATAATAATTTCTATTTATATGTGTAGTAATCATACAAATTAAATTCAATAAACACATACACAAACTGTAACGAAAATGAGTTGTTAAAGTATTGATAGAACTAAATTTGGTAGTTTTACAATAGATTCAATAATTTAGTGCTTTTAAAACATCTTTATGATTGCTTCAAGTTAAACACATTCAAATCAGCTGTACAATAAACTTTAACAATAATCGGATAGGTAGACCAAAAAGGTCATTTTATTGTAATTCAAAATTCTTAATTTTATTAACTCATGCCTTAAGCATACAGATTACTCATGTAAGAAGAATTATAAAGAAATTCAGATGGATGATTGATGCATGAAGATTGCCATTGCCGGAGCAGGTGTGGCTGGCAGTTATCTAGGTAATTTGCTTCAAAAAAGAGGCCATGACGTAGAAATCTTTGAATCTTCAAAGAAAGAAGATCACTGGGCAGTATGTGCATGGGGTGCCTCGAGAAATATACTTTCAAAGTTTTCAGAGTGGGCTGGCCTCAATTTTGATGATTATATTTTGCACGTTGGTAAAATTCTGATAATGGATCTGCCAAATAATGTTCGCGAATATCTTGATCTTAAGGGACTGGTTACTTATAATAAATACAGATGGGAGCATGATCTATTAGAAGGGATCAAGATCAATTATGGCACCAAATGTACTCCTGAAACCTTTCCGTTTAATGATTATAACTATGTAATTGATTGCACTGGACTTCATCGTACATTACTTCCAAAATCACAAGAGGATTTCATAATACCAGCTTATGAGTATCTCGTCGAAAATATCCAAGATGTAAACGAATTTTATGTAATAGGTTACAAGGGAGCACGAGGCTATTTTTGGTATTTCCCTCTGGATAACGGAAAAGGGTATATAGGTGCTGGTGATGTTGATAAGAAATATTATGGTATCAAGGAATTTTTCATGCAACACCTTGAAGCCAAAGTTATAAAAAAAATAGGTAGGCCTATTCGCTTAGCCCCTCCGAAACGAATGGAACCATTTAATTCTGGAAATGTAATAGGAGCAGGCGAATCTATTGGATGTGTGTTTCCTATGCTAGGAGAAGGTATAATTCCATCACTGTTATGTTGCAATATTTTTCTAGAAGTATTTGACAAAAGTGGTAGTACATTTGATTTCAAGGAATACAGAAAAAAAGTACTTGGTAAATTTAGATACTATGATGATGTTTACAGGATCGTCAGACTAAAGATGGACGGTAAATTAAGTACTGTCAAGCACTTTAATTTATTGATGAATATGTACAGAAACATGAAGAAAGAAGAGAACCGATTTGGCTTTGAGGTAAGTTTTGATAAAATGACAAGACTTGTCAATGCATTATAATTATAATGTGCATTCGTTTCCTAAATAACACTTTGTTCCTGACTCTCATGTACATAATTATTGATTTAATTGCCAGATCTGATAGTTGTGAAACATGGGGAAGCTTTTGCTTCCTTAATCCTCATAAATCTGTACCATGATAATGGAGAATAATTTTCTTTGAATTATCAAACTTTTGGAAGCTTCAAAAGTATGTCAATTCCGCCATGTGTATGGAGTACATCTGCTTGTTTTGCTTTCTCTATATATTTTTCAACAAACTCCTCTAATTCTACATTTAGGGTGTATTCATTATAGAATGCATTAATCCCATATTTGTCATAATCACGAACTGTAATTACTTTCGCTTCATGTCCTTGCAGCCGCTGCTGATATTTTGCAAGGATACAAGCTACTCCGGCTTGGTCTCCAATATGAAGTATATACACTGACTATTCTACTGCTACAATAGATTATTCCGCTCTTTCTGCATTGACTTTAGTTTCAGCTTGGGATGATTTATTAGTATCCCCATTACCATTTACTGACGGCGGGGAATTGCGTTTCATTATTTTTAATAGGTAATTTCGCATGCGCTGCTTCTCTTCTTCGGTTACTTTTCCATCAATTAAATCTATAAGAAACAAATTTATTGTTGCACCAATCTGATTTTGACTAAATAAGGCTTCGGCCTCAACACTGAATTGACTTTTCCTATGCCAATATCCAATAGCCATTCCAAGTGGCACATATACTGCTATAAACACTATAGCAAATATCCATATACTGCTAAAAATTGAATTGAAAAAAGGTGCTTTGTCAATCAACAATTTATACTGAATAGTAACGAAATTGGCAAATGTCATTAAAAATATCAAATAAATACTATGGCCATTCCTAAAATCAAGCCAACGCCTTCTCCAATTATTATTTCCTATTACCAACATGAAAATTCTAGATAATCTAGCCTTGTTCAATGGCATTATATTACCATTTAACTGTAATTTCTTCCTTTGTATTATGGAGTTATCAAATCATTTAGTCATTGAAATATCAAGAGCAATATTTCAATCTAATCAATAATAATGATGCAGAATCACGTTACAAATAAGTGCAAATATTATTTATTACAACAATATCATATCAACAATCATTCATAGTATTAACTACCTACGATCACGAACAATTAATTTAATGTATGTCTATCGGTAATTCCTGTAAATTCCTGCACAAATTTAACAATACTTTCTACCGAATGGTATTCTTTATGCAATTAGGACCTTCCTTAGCTAGTCTATCCCTTTCAATATTATTACCAATTAGGCTTTCTAAATCGTACTTAAATGTATCTTTAGTAGTTCTATATATCGTATTCTTGTTATAAGCTTCAAGTGGTTGATAATATTCATTAATTTGTGTTAGTAGAAGAGACAACATTTCAGCGGATCATTTGTGTTAATCTAGGTGCATAGAAGATGCTTCTAGTAAGAAGCGTATCTTTTCTCCAGAGCAGCATATCTTTGCAGATCTACAAACTTGTTAAAATCTTTGAAGGTAACCATCATTTTACGTCCTTCTTGTGTAGCACCACTATTTTTTAACTCTAAGAACACTTCCTTTATTGCAAAAGTTGCAGCATAAAGCCCAGATAATGGAAATACTACAGTCCTATAGCCCATCCTCAATAGATCTTTTGCTGGTAAATTAGGTGTTAAGCCTTCCTCGATCATATTTGCCACCAATGGAGCATTAATCTCGTTGGCAATTTTTTTTAATTCTTCAATTGATCTAGGCGCCTCAATAAAAATTACATCTGCACCTGCTTTATGGTATGCTTTGCCACGTTCGATGGCCTCATCTAATCCAAGTGGAGCTCGTGCGTCTGTTCGAGCAACAATGATAAAATCTCTACTCTCACGTGCTTCCAATGCTGCTTTTAGTTTCAAAATATAGTCATCCTTTGAAACAACTTCTTTTCCTACCATATGACCACACTTTTTTGGCCATACCTGATCCTCAAGAAAAATACCTGCTGCACCAAGACTTTGTAGGTCATGAACAAGTCGCCATACATTAAGTGGATTACCATAGCCAGTATCGACATCAACTATCACTGGAACGTTTACTGCACGTATAATTCTCCGAGCATTATCAATAGTTTCACCAGCGTTTAGAAATCCATAATCAGGCATTCCTAGTAATGTCGCAGCAGAACCATAGCCTGTTTGAAATATTGCATCAAATCCTACTTTTTCTGCTATTCTTGCACTTAACGCATCAAAAACTCCAGGTAATACCATAATCTTTTTCTTGTCTTCAATTTGTCTCCTCAACGAAATCTTGCGTTTTGTGTCTTGCTTTATCACTAGCAGTGCTCCAAACCTCTTGGAATATTAAATTTTTCACATTCATTTCTTTCATTATAATAAAAGCTACTGGCCACGATAATTTTTGGAAAATTATTATTTTATGATCAAAAATTAAAACAGAAATTTTTTGCTTTTTAAGGAATTAACCATCTATCAATGAAGATACTAACTCAGGATCTATAGCATTATCAATATTAAGTAGTACTATTTTTGGATGAAAAAACGATATAATACCGAGCATTGCAAAGTTTCAGTTTTACCATTATATACTACTATTCTTTCCTTCAGCTTTTACTTTGGTAATTTCATATGAATTATCAGGCTGCTTT
>Ga0157286_10000018_pt1 | contig 11779 bp, 7 predicted proteins | sample NitcycUS089202R1_FD_108706 | JGI IMG/M metagenome (GOLD analysis project Ga0157286, IMG submission 108706) | Soil microbial communities from Arlington Agricultural Research Station in Wisconsin, USA - Nitrogen cycling UWRJ-S089-202R-1 | ecosystem: Environmental > Terrestrial > Soil >... | reverse complement strand
CCAGACTGCATAAGGCTCGTCAGTGTTGCCCTGTTTTTTAGAGTCTATTAGATTTCTTGGAAGTTCAATTGTCAATTTTCCGTTTGATTGGGCTACAGTGTTTAGGAGCAGTGTTGTGTTGTCAATTTCTGCTGTAACGCTATTGAGTTTATTATCACCACCGGTGATCTGATAAGAGAGTGGGTAGGCTTTGCCGCCAATATTTAGATTATATGTCTTATTGCCGCCATTTGGTGCAATATTTGATACAAAATGAAATAAGCTTTGTTCATTTGCCTTGTCGTATGTCACTACAACTCTGTATTGGCCGCTTATTCCAAGTTGACCCCCAATGTTCAACTTGTCATTATATGATCCATTGGCGGCTACGTTAACTAAGTCCGCTCTATAAGCTGCACCTTCTGGATTGAAAACCTGTACCAAGAGTGGTTCTTCAGCATTTGTTCTTTGTGTTTCAACTTTTCCTGAAATTTTGATCAAGTTGCCCTTTTGATATTCTGTTTTGTCTGTCTTTACAGTCACCAAGTTGGTCTGTGAAAATGCTACTCGTATTAATGCAGCGTTAGTACCAACCAGTGCAATTGATATCGATAGTATTACAATTAATATATATGCTTTGTAATTCATATCCGTGACGAACACCTGACCTGCTATATTTATCTTTTTGGGGTTCTGCTCTATACATAAGGAGATAGGACTAACTTCTTAAGTATAAAATTGAAATATAATTAAATTAATCTTAATAAATATCATAATCATCGGAAAAAGGATAATACGTAATCTTTGATATATTTAAAATGAATTCATTATTATAATAATTTTGATAACAACCCCCGATCTATTTGAACAATATGACTACTATAGTGGCTATAATTACAATACCTTTTCATAATTATGTTAAGTTCGTTATTAAAATGGTATTTCAAATATATATGGAACAGTCAGATTCAATTGGTAAATAAAAATAGTTGACAGTAATATAAAGAAGGAATATGTTGAATCTGACATAAGATATCAACAAAGACCTTCAGATAGGCTACCTATTCAAACATATCGAAATGTTTATTAAAGAACATCTTTGATATTTTTAAGTGGTTACAATTTATCTATGCCCGTTCTTCTATCTAATAAGTGAGGGTTTGACCGGCAAAAGTTATCTCGTAACAAAATGAATGGGAGATTATAGCAAAATTGTCTTCTGAAAAGAAAATAATAAAAATTACAAATCATGTCTATCAGCCAAAACATGAAGTTTTGCGTAAGGATCTCGCTGAAGAGATCCTAAAAAAATATAATGCGAAACCCGGACAGCTGCCTTACATTATGATAACTGATAAAGGTCTTGAAGACTTAGATGTAAGACCCGGTGATATCATCAAGATAACAAGAAAGAGTCCAACTGCGGGTGAAAGTGTATATTACCGATATGTAGTAGAAGGTTGAGTATAGGTTATGATAGTGGATTTTATCGATATGTGGCCTATAATTAATGATATATTAAGGAGAGAAGGAGTTGCAAGACAGCACTTAAATTCTTACAATGAATTCATGGAACGTGGGCTTCAGAGCATTATCGACGAAGTCGGAGAAATTGAAGTAGAGACTACAGAATACCCTTATAAGATTAGATTAGGCAAGATAAAACTTCAGCAGCCAAGAATTATGGAACTTGACGGTTCTATAACTCATGTAGCACCGATGGAAGCTAGGCTTCGAAACCTTACCTATGCGTCACCAATAATGCTTGAATGCAGCATCGTAGAAGATGGCAAGATTCTAGAATCTAGATTTATTCATATAGGAGATATGCCTGTCATGGTAAAATCCAATGCGTGTATTTTACATAACTTACCTGAATCCAAACTTATCGAACTTGGTGAGGATCCTCGAGATCCCGGTGGTTACTTTGTTATAAACGGTTCTGAGCGTGTAATAGTCGGCCTTGAAGACCTTTCATATAATAAAATAATAGTTGATACTGAAGAAGCTACAGGCTATTTACTCTATAAGGCCAAAGTATATTCCTCAATAGTAGGCTATAGAGCTAAGCTCGAACTTATCATGAGACCTGATGGCTCGATAGTTGCGAAAATTCCAGGTTCTCCTGTAGATATTCCATTAGTTACTCTAATCAGGGCACTGGGCCTAGAGTCTGATAAGGATATTGCAAATGCAGTGTCATTAAATGATACTATTCAAGATGAATTGGAACCAACGTTTGAAAAGGCAGGTGACATAATAACAAGTAGAGATGCTATCGTATATATCAGCAAGAGAATTGCTCCTGGTATGCTTGAAGAATTTCAAATTAAGCGTGCAGAAACGTTGCTTGATTGGGGTTTGTTACCACATCTTGGTAAGAATCCTGATAACAGACATGAGAAAGCGCTCTTTCTTGGAGAAGCTGCAAGCAAACTAACTGAATTAAAACTGGGCTGGATAGATTATGATGATAAAGACCATTATGGCAACAAGGATATAAAGTTCGGAGGTCAGATGCTTGCAGATCTATTCAGAACTGCATTTCGGAACCTGATAAGAGATATGAAGTATCAGCTAGAAAGGTCTGGTCAAAAGCGGGGTATCAATGCAGTTGCGGCGGCCGTCAGACCAGGGATTATTTCAGATAAACTAAATAACGCAATTGCAACTGGAAATTGGGGTCGAGGCAGGGTAGGAGTTACGCAGCTGCTTGATAGAACAAATTATATGTCGACTATAAGTCATTTGCGCAGAATCCAATCTCCGCTAAGCAGAAGCCAGCCTAACTTTGAAGCGAGAGATCTACATGCTACTCACTTTGGCAGAATATGTCCCGCAGAAACACCTGAAGGTTCTAACTGTGGTCTAGTAAAGAACCTTGCACTTTCAGCAGTAATTTCAGTCAGCGTATCATCTGCAGAAATTATAGAAAAGTTGTACGAACTTGGAGTCCAGAATGTTGATGAAGCAAATGATAAATTGAGGGATATTGGTAGTAGAATATTTGTTGATGGGCGATTAATAGGTTACGTAGAGGATGGTCAGTATCTCTCAAACACCTTAAGAACTATGCGAAGGTCTGGCAAAATTCATCCGCATGTTGGAATATATCTGTACTCCTCGTTGAATGAAAATGCTACAAAGCGATTATACATCAGCTGCAACTCAGGTCGTGTACTTAGACCATTAGCGGTAGTTAGGGATGCTAAGGCACTGCTGACTCACGAAATAATAGAAAAAGTCATAAAGAAATTTCTTTCATGGACTGATCTGCTCTATATTGGCATAGTTGAATTAGTAGATGCAAATGAAGAAGAAAATTGTTATGTTAGTATTGATCCAAAGAAGATACAAAATATACACACGCATGTAGAAATCTTTCCATCTGCAATTCTTGGCGTCGGAGCATCAATCATTCCGTATCCAGAACATAATCAATCTCCAAGAAATACATATGAAAGTGCGATGGCCAAGCAGAGTCTTGGATTCTCTACACCTTTGATGAATGCAAGTACATATGTTAGACAGCACTTTATGCTTTACCCACAGACTCCTATGGTAAGTACTAAGGCAATCAGTTTATTAGGTCTCGATGATCGTCCGACTGGGCAGAACTGCATAGTTGCTGTTCTACCTTTTGAAGGCTACAATATTGAAGATGCTGTAGTATTCAATAAATCTTCAGTCGATAGGGGGATCGGCAGAACCTTCTTTTACAGAGTGTATGAAGCAGAAGCAAAGCAATACCCGGGAGGAATGAAAGACAACTTTGAGCTTCCAACATCTGATGCTAACATCAGAGGTTACAGAGGAGAAAAAGCTTACCGATTGCTAGAACAGGATGGAGCAATAATGCACGAAGCTATAGTGACAGGTGGTGATATTCTGATTGGCAGAACTTCTCCTCCTAGATTTATGGAAGAATATAAGGAGTTTGAAGTCAAAGGTCCATATCGTAGAGATACTTCGGTTGGTGTCAGACCATCAGAAAACGGTGTTGTTGACTCTGTGATCATGACCCAGTCTGTAGAAGGGGGCAAGATGTACAAGATCAGAGTACGTGATATGCGCATCCCTGAAATTGGTGACAAATTTGCATCACGACATGGTCAGAAAGGTGTTGTTGGTATGCTTGTAAGCCAAGAAGACCTACCGTATACAGAAGATGGTATTGTTCCTGATATTATGATAAATCCGCATGCATTTCCATCACGAATGACCGTAGGACAGTTTATGGAATCTTTGGGAGGCAAGGCCGCTTCATTATTGGGCAGAATTGTTGATGGCTCTGCATTCCTTGGCGAGAAATTGGATGATATCAAGGGTGTAATGGAACAATATGGTTTCAGATATACGGGCAAAGAAGTTATGTATGACGGCAGAACTGGAAAGAGATTTCCTGCTGATGTATATATTGGCGTTGTATATTATCAGAAACTACATCATATGGTAGCAGACAAAATTCACAGTAGAGCGAGAGGCCAAGTCCAAATGCTTACAAAACAGCCAACCGAAGGTAGGGCGCGAGGAGGAGGTCTTAGGTTTGGAGAAATGGAGAGAGATTGCCTTATAGCCTACGGTGCATCAATGATGCTCAAGGACAGATTGCTTGAAGAGTCTGACAGAGCAGAAGTAAATATTTGCGAACGTTGTGGTCTCTTGTCTTATTATGATGTAAAACTGCGAAGATACATTTGTAGGGTGTGTGGAGACAAGGGAAAGATTTCTTCAGTAGTAATTGCATACGCTTTCAAATTGTTATTGCAAGAAATGATGAGCCTTAATGTGGCTCCGCGTTTGCTTGCAAAGGAGAAGGTATAGCAGATAATAGGAGCAGTGTAAAAAATGGAAGAATCAGTAAAAATCCTCGATGGGATAAAGTTTAGTGTATGGTCTCCAGTAGAAGTTCGTAAGTTTAGTGTAGCTGAAATAACCGCTCCAGAAACATATGATGAAGATGGTATGCCAGTACAAGGAGGACTGATGGACAATCGGCTTGGAACATTGGAGCCAGGTCAGAAATGTGCTACATGTGGTAATACGTCTGCAAAATGCCCTGGTCACTTTGGACATATTGAATTAGCAGAGCCAGTATTACATATTGCATTTGTCGATGATATTCACAAACTCCTTTTAATCACATGTAGGTCATGTAATAGAATCAAACTAAAGCCTGAGGACCTGGCTAAATACAAGGCCCTCCGAGATAGTAAAGCAGCATACGCAGTAATTACATTAGAAAATGTCAAGGACGATATTATTGAGAAGGCAAAAAAGGTAAAAATATGTCCTCATTGCCAAAAAGAACAATACGACTTAGTGTTCACAAAACCAACAATTTTTGTAGAGAAAACTGATGCTGGTGAAAACAGGCTATTGCCGATTACAATAAGAGAAAGACTTGTCCATATTTCTGACGATGACCTAACACTTTTGGGTTATGATCCGACTACGGCTAGACCTGAATGGTTTGTATTGCAGGTTTTGCCGGTGCCACCAGTAACGGTCAGACCTTCTATTATTCTCGAAACTGGTATCAGATCAGAAGATGATTTGACACACAAACTTGTAGATATTATAAGAGTCAACCAAAGACTGAAAGAAAGTAAAGAGGCAGGAACTCCACCACTTATTGTCCAAGATTTGGTAGACTTGTTACAATATCATGTCACAACATACTTTGACAATGAGGTTTCAGGAATTCCACAAGCTCATCACAGATCTGGCAGGCCGCTTAAGACTCTTACTCAGAGGTTGAAGGGAAAGGAGGGTAGGTTCAGAGGTTCGCTCTCTGGTAAAAGAGTAGATTTTTCAAGTAGAACTGTAATTTCTCCAGACCCTAATCTTGCAATTTCGAATGTCGGAGTACCGGTAGATGTTGCAAAGAAACTAACTATTCCAGAAACAGTGTCAGACTGGAACCTTGAAAGATTAAAGAAATTAGTTATTAACGGTCCAAACACATATCCTGGGGCTAACTATATTATCAGACCTGATGGCGTTAAGATTAGGCTCGATTATGTCAGCGATAGAAAGATAATTGCAGATTCGTTGGCTACTAGCTATATGGTAGAAAGGCATCTATCAGATGAAGATATTGTAATTTTTAACAGACAACCTTCTTTGCATAGAATGTCTATTATGGCTCATTATGTTAGAGTACTACCATACCGTACTTTTAGGTTGCATCCTGCAGTTTGTCCACCATACAACGCCGATTTTGATGGAGATGAAATGAATTTACACGTTCCACAAAGTGAAGAGGCAAGGGCAGAAGCTGCTCTTTTGATGAGAGTTCAGGATCAACTAATCTCACCAAGGTACGGCGGACCTATTATCGGAGGGATAAGAGACTTCATCACAGGAGCATTCATTCTAACTAGGGACGAGACAACCCTTACGAAAGAGGAATTTGCAAACCTAGCTCTAATTGGAGGCTACAAGGGAGTCCTTCCAGAACCAAAGTTGAACAAGGATGGAGCGAGGACATATTCGGGCAAAGAGCTCTTCTCACTATTCTTTCCAAAGGACTTTAACTTCATAATTACTTCAAAGTGGAACAAGGCAACAAAGCGTGAAGGAAAAGACGTTGTCATCAAAAATGGAGAACTGGTTAGTGGAGTTATTGACAAAGCATCAATCGGTGCAGAGGAACCAGATAGCGTTCTGCACAGAATTGCAAAAGATTATGGTAACGACACAGCAAGGAAATTCCTTGATTCAATACTTATTATGCTAAAGACATATATCACACATAGAGGATTTAGTTACGGTTATTCTGACCTGTGGCTAAATGAGGAAACAAGACTGGAGATTAGCGATGTTATCCAGAAAGCCTACGAAAAGGTCCATGAGTTAATTCAGCAATATAATGATGGGACGCTTCCTCTAACTAGGGGCCTTGCTCCAGATGAAGCATTAGAACTATATGTAGTTAATGAACTATCAAGAGCAAGGGACAGAGCCGGCAAAACTGCAGATAGAGCATTCCCTGACGATAACTCTGGTGTGATCATGGCTTCTACTGGTGCCAGAGGTTCTACTCTTAACATTGGTCAAATGACTGCCGCACTGGGACAGCAATCTATAAGAGGAAAGAGAATCGATAAAGGATATCACAATAGATCTCTTCCACATTTCAAAAAGAATGACACTAGTCCTGATGCAAAAGGTTTTATAAAATCGAATTATAGGGATGGCCTGAGCCCATTAGAATTCTTCTTCCATGCAATGGGTGGTAGAGAAGGTTTGGTAGATACTGCCGTCAGGACACAGCAATCTGGTTACATGCAGAGAAGATTGATTAATGCCCTTGAGCACCTAAAAATAGAATATGATCAAACTGTACGAGATCCACATGGAAACATTTTTCAGTATCTCTATGGCGAAGATGGAATCGACCCAGCAAAAAGCGATCATGGTGAGTCGGTTAACATTTCTAGATTAATCGAAAGCGAGTCTGTAGTTGATGAAGGTAGAAAAGCAACAGAACATGATATGAAGAGTATCTTATCAAAATATTCTAAGAATCTTAACCCTAGGCTAAGGAATAATTTGGAAAAAGCTCTGTTTGAGAACAGATTAAGCAAAGAAGGAATTGAAAAAATATTGAAAAAGACCCTTGACCTCATTGAAAGGGCATTGGCAGAGCCTGGAGAAGCCGCAGGCGTTGTAACTGCCCAGTCAATTGGTGAACCTGGAACACAAATGACTCTTAGAACATTCCACTTTGCTGGTGTAAAAGAGAGAAATGTTACTTTAGGTCTTCCTAGACTAATTGAATTGGTAGATGCTAGAAAGAAACCCGTCACACCCACTATGGACATATATCTTGACAAAGATCATATGATATCTAGAGAAAAAGCGCTTGAAATTGCAAGGGAAATTATTTTTACAAGGGTAAGTGACTTGGTTGAAAAGGCAGATATTGACTATAGTGGTATACTTACATTTTACCTATCTGAATCTAAACTTATAGAACGAGGATGTGAACTACGAGAGGCTTATGAAGTACTAAAAGGTTCGAAGAAGAAGTATGAAATTGCCATGAACGAGAAAAGGCTTTTAATAAAGATAACTGCTCCTGACGAGCCAGACGCACAGACACTTTTGACATTGAAAAATAAGCTGCTCAATACAAGGGTTAAAGGGGTACCTGACATTGAAAGGGTTACTATCGTAAAACAGGATGAGGAATGGGTTATTCAAACTTCAGGATCCAACCTTGCGAAGGTGGTGGCAATTGAGGGAGTAGATACATCTAGAGTCACAACAAATAATGTTTATGAAATATGGCAGACACTTGGAATTGAAGCGGCGCGCACTGCGCTTGTAAAGGAGATTACAAATACGTTAGAAGAGCAGGGTCTTGAAGTTGATACAAGGCACATTATGCTAGTGGCAGATCTTATGACATCAAAGGGATATCTGCAACAGATTGGTAGACACGGTATTGCAGGAACTAAGACATCGGTTCTGGCACGCGCAGCATTCGAAATTACAGTTCCGACTATTGCCAGAGCGTCTCTGGAAGGACAGGTCGAAACATTAAGAGGTGTAACAGAAAACGTTATAGTCGGTGCTACGGTACCAGTTGGGACCGGAATGGTGGATCTGTATATGATGGTGAAGGAACAAAATGGTGAAGGCAATAGAGAAAGTAGTTAAGGATGCAATGTCCGCTCACAAATACAAGAGTGGAACAAAAGAAGTATTGCAATCAGTAAAAGGTTCAAAGCTCATAATACTTTCAAATTCCCTTGACTCCAAAAATCGTTCACATTTGGAAGAACTAGCTAAATCAGCGAATGTTCCTCTTTACCAGTTTAATGGTAATTCTTTACAACTAGGTAAATTGTGTAATAAGCCTTTTAGAATTAGTGTAATTGCACTAAAGGCTGGCACAGATGCAGCAATTAATTCAGTATTTTCAGATAAAGAAAAGAAAGCATAAATTGAAATTCCATATATGAAAAAAGCTTGATGACAATTCTTACACTGATAAAGAACAACATTCAACAACCAGATATCCAGACAAGAAGGAATTCCAAGGTTAGATCAACTAACTGTAAAGCTAGAAATATGTCACTTACCAATCAACAACAAAATTTTAAAAATGGAAGAATAGCCTCAGCTATGGACATAGATGGATGACAGAAACTGTCTTCTCGTAAATGAAGAGAATGTTTGGAGAACATGTATCAGCCAGGAAATTTCCTAACATGATAAAGGAAATGTTCCTGAAAGCATCGTTGTATAATATGTTTAAGGGTATGACCTGAATAACCGCATTAATGACCAAAAATCAGTTAATTATGCAACACGGTATATTAATATGTTAAAGCATTCCTTTCAGAGGAAGAACTAATGTTTCATTATGATGTAAAAGGTGAATTTATTACGTTTTACAAAAGTTAAACCAATCTTTGTATCCATGGTCATTACACAAGGTTCGAATATTATGATCTTCCATTATGTAGTTGGATAGTGAGGAATCTATGTTCGACAACTATGACATGAAAAGGCAGAGATATTAGTTGAATCAATTCTGATCATAATCATGCAGAGGGTAAAACTTAAATCTCGTTCCTTTTGGCATGAAGACTTAAATTGGACTTCACCAATCAGCATGCATTGTCGTTTGATGTTACCAAATTCAGATTACTGTTACTATTCTAGAGGCTGTAGCTTATGACTGAGAAGATTAAATTAACTTCTGACGAACTACGTTTAATATCTCTTTTTCAAAGTATTACCAGTGCCTCAGCAAGAGACTGTATTGTGGATGAAAAGATGGAACGAGTAATTTTTATTGTCAATAAAGGTCAAATGGGCCTTGCAATTGGGAAGGGTGGAGCAACAATCAAGCAATTACAAAACGTTGTGGCAAAAAAGGTCGAGCTTGTTGAATATTCTGATGATGCTTCAGAGTTTATCTGCAATACACTAAATTCGGATATGATTAACCAAGTAAAAATCAATGAAAGAATTGACGGCACAAAGCAGGCTGTTGTTATTGTAGATGCCAAAAAAAAAGGTATAGTGGTAGGCAGAGAGGGTAGAAACGCTGAAAAAGCAAGGCTGCTTGCAAAGCGATACTTCCAAATATCCAATGTTCTTATAATAAGCGAAGAACAAACTCCAAATAATAGCAATGGGATGAATATGTAAATGGCAAAATCTCCATTAGGATTATTCGCTGGCCGCGTTATTAGAACAAAAAGGAATCGGGCCAGATGGGCAAACAAGTATTACAAGAGAAGAATGTTGATGCTGGATAAAAAAGCTAACCCGTTAGAAGGCGCGCCACAAGCAAGAGCCATTGTATTAGAAAAGGTAGGTATAGAATCAAAACAACCCAATTCTGCAGTTAGAAAATGTGTCAGAGTACAGTTAATAAAAAATGGTAAATCGGTTACTGCTTTCCTTCCACGGGATGGTGCTCTAAACTTCGTCGACGAACACGATGAGGTGATATTGGAGGGTATCGGGGGATCAATGGGTGGAGCTATGGGTGATATACCCGGTGTTAGATGGCAAGTATTCAAAGTAAATGGCGTATCACTTAAAGAGCTTGTTTATGGCAGAAAGGAAAAACCGAGGAGATGAATTAAATGAGCGGCAAGGAACATGTAAATATGTTATTGTTCAATAAATGGGATACTAGTAAAGTTGAAGTAAGCGATCTAGGACTGCAAAAGGTAATTTCCTTAAAACCATCCGTTGTAATCCCGATAACCTTTGGAAGACATGAACACCACAGATTTAAAAAGGCTGAAGTGAACATTACCGAAAGATTGGCCAACGATATGATGCATTTTGGTAAAAAATATGCAAAGAATACTGGCAGAATGGGTGGCAAAAAGATGAGGGCATTTAATGCAGTTAGAACTGCATTTGATATTATTCATCTAGAAACAGGTAAGAATCCCGTAGAATTGCTCGTTAAGGCAATCGAAAACTCTTCTCCAAATGAAGATACAACTCGTATCGTGTATGGTGGCGTTGTTTATCATGTATCAGTAGATGTTGCACCGTTGCGAAGAGTAGACCTTGCACTTCGATTTATGGCTGAAGGTGTAAAAGAATCTACATATTCTAATTCGCAGGCAATTGAGGAGGTGCTAGCCAGAGAGATCATTTTGGCATCAAATAATGATATGGCAAGCCATGCTGTAAAGAAAAAGAATGAGCAAGAACGTATTGCAATGGCTTCCCGTTGAGAGTATCGTTCTCTTTTCTTCTTCTCCTTAATTTGATTATACCATCCACTGTATTTTTTATCAGATAAGTATTTTTATAAAATACCTGAATGTAAAGGTAAAATTAATTTATATATATATTTCTTGATATGAATAGTTAAATAATGAGGTATGTTACTCAAAGTCATATAGTATGAGTAGCAAGGACGAACCTGTATTTACAAAGTATGGTTTAATGAGCACTAGATCCGGCAAGAACATCCTAAAAGAGATGCTGCTTCGAGGAACAGGCTACAAGCAATATTATAAATACAAGCAAAATACGGAGCAAGAATTTCCAGAGTTTACAAAGAGGTTTCTTCTTTCATTGCATGAACATATCACTAATGATGCTAATCCGTCTGTCACATTGAAAAAATTTATAGAGGAGGTGGGATCGTCAGAATTTGATTTAGATGACCAGAAGATAAATGATATCAAATCAAGACTCTCAAAACCTGAAATACTTGCGGATCGAGTAGGGAGAATTTTAAATTCTAATTTTGTCAAGATGACATTTCCAGTTTTCACTGCTTTATTTGATGGTGCATCACAAT
>Ga0157286_10000013_pt1 | contig 13413 bp, 11 predicted proteins | sample NitcycUS089202R1_FD_108706 | JGI IMG/M metagenome (GOLD analysis project Ga0157286, IMG submission 108706) | Soil microbial communities from Arlington Agricultural Research Station in Wisconsin, USA - Nitrogen cycling UWRJ-S089-202R-1 | ecosystem: Environmental > Terrestrial > Soil >... | reverse complement strand
GTCTCCAAAACCTCTGTACCCGGTATAGGAGGAATTTCTGGAAGTATTGTCTTACACTTTTTTAATTCTTCTAGAAGTCCTAAAATTTTGACATTTGCTTTATAGCTCTTGTCCCGTTTGTTTTTAGATGCAACCTGTTTACTTTCCATTGCCTCTTGAAAGTTGGAAATATTGTCACTAAGAGCATCGCTTTTGATCGAAGATGATTCAATAACTCCTAAGATTTTTTTTTGCTGTGAGCTTAGAATCATAACATATTCACCGAGACTTACTGGTCGCCTTGCTTCAAAGGTTATTTGATCTGGTTTAGTGGGCCCTACTACTATGCCTAATTCTAATGACCCATTGCAATCACTCATTTTTTTTAGAACACCTACTGTATCTTCTGTTTTTATCTATTTTAGTGAAGAACAAAAAAAGCATGCATTTGGACTACGACAAGCTACTTTAAAAAATTGATGATGATGAAATTTATCCGGAAGTATAGTATAAGACAAATCTCTTGCTGCCATTTAATAATAAGAGTTCATAAATTATCTCGTATAATATTCGCATATATTATATAGATGCTCTTAGTTGAAATCCATTTTTTGTTACTAATTATTAAGAAATAATAATAGTAATAATAATAATAAGAAATTCACTTACTGCTAATTATGTTAATAGCTCTTTAATGCGCCTTTTTCCATTTGCAATTTTTATTTCGTGTGCTATCCTCCTTCCCATGCTCATAGGTTGAGGAAAAATTAATCCTGAATAAGGTGAGCCATCAAGATAAAGATTTGTTCCTGCAACAATCCTTGCTGAAAACTCAAAAGTAACAAAGTTTCCCTCTCTGTCATACACACCTTCAAGACAGAAAGGCCCGTTCATGCCGGGGGGAACAAGACGTTTTGCTGCTTCTACAAATCTTTCCCCCATTGCGTATACTTCACCTAACAAAGATTCTCTTAAAACTAGTGGTATATTGCCGACAACATTATATGAAGGCTCAAATTCTATACTCATCTGTTGCCTGGAAGGAATTCTTCCTATACCATCGATATCAGATTCATATCTTCTATCTACACCCATCAATTCAATGTCCTTAGTAATAGGGGAATAAAAATATTGTAAATACACTGGCACACCCATGACATATTCCTGTATATACAGGTCATCTTCACTCCCTATTCTTCTTTGGTCAATTAGTTTTCTCGCACCCTCCTCAAATGTCTCTTTATTCCATGCAAGGAAGTAGCCGCGTCCTCCTGCAGCTCCGTGCAATTTAACAATGGATAATTTCTCTATATCATTTTTCGATTTGACAACTTTTGGAGTCTTCAATTTTGCTTCCTCCATTAGCTTCTGTTTTAGACTTCTATCAGCTTCCCATCGCAAAATCCATTTATTCCCAAAAAATGGAACATCAATACTTTCAATCTTTTCACTGCTCATATAGGCAACCAATGTGCCAATAGGAATAACTATTGAATTAGTTTGATTTAGGCGTTTTTGACAAAACTCTTCTGAAATTTCGCTAAAGTTATCTACCATAATCATGTCATCGATGAAATTAAATCTCCTATACAGACCAGACCGTGACTTCTCACAGATTAACAATGTACGGAAACCTTCGTCTTTTGCACCTTTTAATACCTGCAGCGAACAATGGGATCCAAGGGTAGCTATCGTATATCTCTTCTTATTTATGATTTTTCTTGCCAAGATATAATTTCACTATCCTGTTAAATTAAAATACTTCGCAATGAATATACTATCTAAAAATAAATAAATAAATAAATAAATATGCATAACAAGTTAGCCCATACAGCTGAGCACGCCTTTATAGGATCACTGCAGAGGTTAGTTAACCAAACCATAAAAGTTAGCAAGGTAGAGCATAGAAAGATGGACAATAGTGTTTTTGTATCTGTTGCTCAACTTGATTTAGATCTAATATTCACAGCAGCATCTGAAGTTAATTCTCTGATAACGAACGGAAGAAAAATTGTAATTCATTCTTTTGAGTCGTTGAGCGAAGCCAAAAAAGTATTCCCTACAATGCGTGCAAATGAGGAAAGAATAAAAGAATCTAATCCCGTAAGAGTAGTAGAGATTAAAGATCATGATATATCTGCCTGTGCTATGGAGCATACAGAGGATCTTACTAACTGCGGATTTTTCCTCATAACAGGCCTATCTAAAGATGGCAATGAATATGAAGTAAAGTTTGTAGTAGGAAAAGAGGCTAGAGAAGCAGCGATTATACTATGTGCAAAGCTCATGAGGATTTGTAGTGAGATCGGCGCAAATTCAAACACAATTGAAAATACTGTGAGGAAATTGAAAATTGAAAGCGAGATCAACCGCGACAAGCTAAGAAGACTGACTAGAGAGAAACTAGGTACCATCATGCCTATTATTAACAAAAATGGCACAATACTTATTCAAGGAACATTTTCTGATTTGGAAGATGAAGAGATTCGTAAATATGTAAGTAAAAAAATTGCTGAATCAAAAAATACAGTCATATTCATTGCTAACCAAAAGAGTGATTCGGACATCAATTCTAACATAGTATTTGCAAGAACAGAAGAGATGCTGAATATAGACTGCAATCAGTTGTTCAAGCAGATCTGCAGTACTGATGGACGAGGAGGAGGCAAAGCTAATTTTATTTTAGGAGTGGTAAAGAATGAAAGGTTGCCAAGGATCATCGATGAAATTACGTATGAAATATAAATGAACTACTTTTGCGTTGTCTGTGTTGTTGATGTTATTCAGTCTATACGCCCAATCCATATGATATACACTTCTACTAATGGAATTCAATGCAAATGGCGCCTTGATCAATGAGACTTAAAGCCAGTGATGAATTTTTAGAAAGTCATCTATTGGCTCTTTTTTGAGTAATTTAATCAACGCCAATGCTTGAGGAACCGAAAGCATTGGTTTCTTGAAATGGTTATCTATAGCTATTCTGGGACATGCAACCTGTATAAATGCATCTATTCCTCTGAAGACTTGAATACGCTCCTCTGTAATATCTGTCAATGCGATCAACTGTATCTTCTTTCCTAACTGCTCAAATGATTTTTTCAATTCAAGTGCTTTGACTTGCGCAAACTGTCCTTCCTTTAGGCCAATTATGATACCGATCCTCATTGCATCCAACGCTTTATATATCGATAGAACAGCCTTTTTCTGAAGGCTATCTGCAAATTCATTAACAAGTGAATATTCTCTAAAGTATGGATCCAGCATATACGTCGGTTTTCCTGTTGACATTGCTACACTTGCACAATGGAACATGCTTTGACCAAGAAAAACATATGCATCGACCTCTCTTTGATCATGGTGGGCAGGATAGAATTCACAACCGAAAATTTGTGCATCATCTAGTTGTCCCTTTCCTCTACCAATAATTATATGATATCCATATTCTTCAAAAATTTTTTTTACATAAGGAATCTGATAAAGATGCTGGCTGTTAGTTAGCAACGAGATTGATTTGTAATTCTGGTCTCTGAGACCTAACGCACATTTTCTTGCTACTTCCTCAAAGTCGGAGTCATCGTATGCATCTATCATTACTACTTTTTTGCCAAAGGTCTCCATCACCACAGTATGACCAATATTGAACAAAATTTCTGCACCCAGCATATCCGCCGCGTGAGTGTTTAGATCGCAAGATCCCCAGCATGTATCTCCTATAACATATGCAGGAATGCCAAATTGTTCTGAAATATCATTTGCAGTGTCTTGAATTTTTGGTATTAGTGCTTCAGGTCCATTAAGCGCTACAGAGATGGGTTTTCTTTTAACAATGACTTCAAATATTCTTTTCTTATCTATCCTTAGCATATTTAATTATTCACCATTAAGATAAACATTACTAAACACCGAATGTCTTTTTTCAAAAACAAAATACTATTTTCATCAACAGGCGGCTGCATATACTCATTAATCACTATTAAGATCTAATCAACCTATTGGTATTTTGATGCTATTATAAACTTTTTAGTACATATAATAATCCCTACTGTTAAATTTTATATCCACAATTTTCCCAATATTGTTTCATATATATATAATAACATTACATTAGGCAACAATATGAACTAATATTTATGGTTCTTGGGATATCTATGCCGGGTTAGATCGATTGTAGAATCAAAACCAGAGAAGTTTATCTTATCTTTCGAAATCTTTTCTTACGTGCTATAGATACTAACTATTGACATTATTCTGTAGGATAATGTCCCATAAGGGTAGTAGAAAAAATAGTTTATTTAGTATTAAAGATCTCACTGGTGTTCGATATTTACGGAATAAGAATTACTAAAAATTTCTGGCCGTAGTTTACTATCAGTATTTCTATATATTACAGAGATTTTTTCACTACTTGGGTCGACAACAATTTTAAATCTTTGTATACCTTCTGTGCTATATATCTCATGCTCAAAGTTAATAGGAAAAGAGTTGTCCCTTAAAGATTCAGGAATACTAGGTTCAAACTGGATCTTATTTTCGATCATATTCAGCTTCATCCCAAGCATCATTTCTCGTACTAGATGCACATACGTAGCAACAGACCAAGCTTGAAGTATACATGAGTTAAAAGGCTCAGGTCGATCACCCCTATATGTTTCAGCGAACATGCCGTTCTCAAACAGAATTCGCTCTGCCATTGATCCAATGTAATAAAGTGCTTGCTCTCTTCTACCGTATTTAATTTCGCTTGCAGCACACCAGCCAGTGACAAGAGGCCATACAGCACCATCATGATAAAGTGTTGGATGATACTTGGGATCCATATTGCTCAATGTTCTAACCCCCCACGGTGTAGTAATATCTTCTTTCTCCATTCTTTCTAGAACGGATTCAGCTTTACTTTTATCTGCGACAGCATCAGTAAGCAAAAGAACAAGCGCGTTTGGTCTTATACTAGAATCTTTTGAACCATCTTTGCGAATCGTATCATAATAGAACCTATCGTATTCATCCCAGTATTGTAAGTCAATTCTATTTTGAAGTTGTCTAGCATACGTCAACCATCTCTTCTCACTACTGGTGTCGCCAACGATTCTTGCCAGCTCACCTCCAATTTTCAGACTCTCATAAAACAATGCCTGAATATCGTTTGCACTTTTCCTCCTATCAATATGATCCATCCACGTAGAATCCGTAATAGGCAGCTTTTCTGCAATACCTGTAAAGCCATGCTCAATTAGCCCGTCACCGTCTATGTCTTTCAAAAATCCGCAGTTAATAAGATCACTTATAGATTTCCATCTTTCATGTAGATAATTTACATTTCCGGTAGAAACTGAATATTCACGTATCGCCCAAGGGAAAAGGAAAGTGGAGTCAGCCGATCCAAAGGTACTATTATGAAGAAAAGACTTGCCACTAATTATCATTGGAAGCTCTCCTTTTGTTGCAATTGCAGATGTTCTTTTCGCTTGGTGACGAAAAAAATTTTCAAGTACTGCGAAGACAAAATCATAGTCACACATAGATAAATACCCTCTTAGTGACCAACCTGTATCTCTTGCCCAAAAGTTAGGAAACCTTGGAAGCCCCGCACAAATACCTGCACCTAGTTCATCGTATTCTGCTTTTAAATATTCCATACTTGTCTTTGCTTTTTCAAAAGCTTTAATCAATTTTGCAATAGTGGGTTCTTGCTTTGTACCTGTTGCTATCTGAAGAGTAGAACCTGAAGCAGTTTTAAAATGGTTTTTGGTATCTTCGAAAAGACTCCTGTAATTGTCCCTCATAAACCTATATTCAGTTAAGCATTCTTCAGAGCTGTTAAAGCTACCTGTAGCTACAAGTGCAATCTCTCTAGTCTTGCCTGATTCAATTTCAAGATCATATGATAACTCTAAATCATTATCAAAAGAATCTGTTAATACTTTGGAAGGTCGCAGGCTTTGGGGTGCAATACCAATAGTTCCAAAGTAGCGTGCAATACCTTTTCGAGAAGACGTCTCGATTTGCAAGCAATTATCCGCTTTAAGTAATCTGGAAAAGTTACTCTGAGAAATTGCGGCTAAGCTGTAGCTTGTAATGTTACCGTCTATAATGAAATGTACTCTAATTTTTCTTTTCCTCGGTTTGTTCCTTACACTTAACTCTCTAAGATTTACATTATATCTATCCAATAAATTAAATTCTAACATCATAACAAATCCCTTGTTGTCAATCGGAACAAATATCGTCCTTTTTACTTGCAATCCCGCCATCTCATGTCTTGTATCAAGAATTCCGTTTTCATGTCTAGAAGATATGACAAAATTAGGGAGTCGCTTACGTACTCCGTCATCTATAGAGATTTCCACTATAATTCTGCCAAATGCTCTTGCAGGTGGAACATACAATCCTCCATTGTCATACCTTGCACCCATCCAAGTCCAATTCGCTGAGAGTCCACCATTCGATGAACATACGATATATGCCTTTTTACCAGACAATATTAGTGGAACTGTAAAGTTTTTGAAAATTGTATCTTCAAGAGTAGCAATAGATTGATGGTCGTCAATAAAATTCGAGGGAATAAATATCCTTTCTTTTTGATTATCTACATAATCACTAAAGGCAAACGGTATGATTATCTGCTCAAAGCCTTCAAGTTTACTCAAGATGACAACCTTATGCTTACTTTCTTCTTTTAGCGCTGCTTCATTAATTACTAAAAACCTTGCACTTTGAAATGGCTTAAATGAAATAGGTCTGTCTTCTGATAATATTGAGGCATTAACAACATCCTCTGAGGTCGCAATATAAATAGACTTTTTTGAAACCGGAATTTCATCTACGTAAATATCAAGAGATACAATATTTCCGCCTAGAGGAACCGGAGGATTTAGCAGTGAGAAAATAAACCCATGGTGCAAGTTCTCACCATTAACTATTTTTACATTTTTTAAACTTCCCTGAATATACGAAAGTATAGTATGCGTTTTGTCGATTGTTCTTACCATCTAGATCCCTTCTTCATCGTTACTCTTGAATGAGTACTGCACCTAATTTTTCACTGTAAAAATAGTTATTAATACCATGGCTTCTATTTGATATAGCCTGCGTCAAAAAAAGTTAACAATGACGTAACATATTAACGTACAAATACCTGGCAAGCTATATCATCCTATGTACCTATGTATCCAACACGATTAACAAGAAGGAGGAACTATATGTAAAGTCAGTGAAGTAAAGATAGAATCTATTACATTTATCATAGATCAATACATGGTTAAAGACGATTCAATAAAAATAATTCAACACAAACGCCATAGGGGACAAATAGTTAAACATGATACTATAATTAAAAAATGTCATTTGACGTCAATCGGGAGGGTATCTGTTGAATACACAGGGCCAGTCAGGGTAATGGGAATAATAAATGTAAGTCCCGAATCATTTTACAAGAATTCTATCAAAATAGGCATTCAAGAAATCTCCAAAACAGCCATAGAGATGCAGGAGAGTGGAGCCGATATCATTGATATTGGTGCAATGTCTACTGCCCCATATCTCGAAACTGTCATACCACTTGAAGAGGAGATAAGAAGACTGAAATTTGCAATAGAAGCAGTAAAAAGCAGTTGCAACCTACCCATTTCCATCGATACGCCAAGATCCGTAGTGGCCCGAGAAGTTATCAAATACGGCATTGATGCCATCAACGACATTACTGGATTAAAATATGATAAGAATATGGGATATCTCATATACAAATCGCAATTACCAGTAATTATTGGCGCATTTGATGGCAATCAATCATCTACCTTAGGCAAAATATCAGACACAATAAAAATACTCAGACACAGTCTAGTTATTGCAAATAGATCAAAGATTGACGAGAATAACATAATCATTGATCCATCAATTGGCTTTTTCAGGCAGGAAGGAAAAAATCCATTTTATACAAAGATCAGAGACATACCATGGTACATACGCGATATAGAAACTATCTCGAAGTTAAATAAACTTAAGGTCTTTTCAAGACCGATCTGTATTTCGGTATCCAGAAAATCGTTTATAGGCAATTTGCTTAATCTAAAAGTTGAAGATCGTCTGATTCCATCAGTGGTTTCAGAATTAGTAGCAGTATTAAATGGCGCAAACTTGATCAGAACACACAATGTTAAAGAGACAATACAGGCTCTCATAATGCTAGAGCTGTTACATTGAGGCCTAACCTCTCTTAACCAAAATTGTTACCTAGGTCTTTGACTGACTTGCAATTATTAACTTATTTTTGCTTAATGTAAGAATGACAAGATTATTTAACATTAACCTTCTGCGCAAATCCCTGTCTATAGTTGCTACTGCACATTTATGAGTTATAGCATAGTCGATTATGGCCTCATCAACATGGCGTGACTTTAAGACATTTACGACTTTAAATTTAGAAAATGACATTTCAATTGCAGTTTTTACCATTCTTGATCGCTTTGGCCCAGTTTTGTGTTCCAAATCCTTTAGCTCAGATATCACAACGTCAGGAATTAAAAAATTCAATTTGCCAAAGTAGGCTTCAATTTTATCAATTTGCCCTATTGGTGTAGAAACAAAAACCATTAAGAAGCTTGTATCACAGATGACATCCATTTTTATGCTGAAATACCTACACCAATTAGCCTCCATCTATCTGCAATCCTTCTACTGATTGCGACTCGATCCCTAGGCATCATACACACCGGTTTCTTCAATTTTATCTCTATTTTACCATCTCTTGAATTGGTAACTGTTCCAAGAATTGCTGCAGTCCCAATGTTTAATCTCAGAGGTTCCCTTATCCTTACAGGTTCGACTTTGATCATATCTTGTGTTCCTACTGCCGTTTCAAAAAGATGGACTTCTACTGTAATCTCTTCTATGTCATTTGGAAGGACATTAGGGTGACCAACAACTGATCCAATAAGGGAATCGCTTTTGACAAAAGTCGGATCTAGTTTTGTTCCTAAGGCAATAAGTCCACCCGGTCTAACTTTCTCTACTAGACCAGCTCCTGTTCCAAGTGTGGCAATGTTTGAAGTGATCGGTTCATATTTGCCTTTTTTCTCATCTAAAAGGCCTGGACGAATTTCAACTTCTTCTCCTATATTAAATTCTCCTTGAAGCAGGGCACCACCAATTGCACCTCCTTTGATATGTTTTACTGGGATTCCCGGCTTGTTAATGTCAAATGATCGTAAAACATGCATTATCGCTCCCTTTGCCCTTGTTCTTGTGGGTGTCTTAATATTGTTTTCAATTGCTTCAATTAATGCATTAATACCTAGCTTGTGCTGTGCTGAGATAGGAATAATTGGAGCCACATCTGCCACACTTCCTTTTACAAAATCTCTAATCTGTTCATAATTCTCAAGAGCACCTTGGTATTCAGTCAAGTCAATCTTATTTTGTACAATTACTATTTGGTGAATTCCAAGAACCTGAAGCGCAAGTAGATGTTCTCTAGTTTGGGGTTGAGGGACTTTTTCATTTGCAGCGATTACTAAAATAGCCCCATCCATCAAAGCTGCGCCAGATAGCATATTTGCCATTAGACTTTCGTGCCCGGGGGAATCAACAAAGCTTACAACTCTTGATAACTCACTTTTTCCTCCACAATTTGTACAAGTTGGTTGACTAGAATAGCAGATAGGAGGTGGGCAACCGGTGCACTTATAAAAAGCTGCGTCGGCATAACCAACTTTGATGGTAATGCCTCTTCTCAATTCTTCACTATGTGCACTAGTCCATACGCCAGTAATAGCTTCAATTAACGTGGTTTTACCATGATCTACATGTCCAGACGTGCCTATGTTAATACTGGGCTGATATCCAAATTCCTTAACATACCAATCTGGTAAAGTTTCCTTCCAATGCAATGTTAATCGTAAATTTCTTTGGGGATATTAAGGTAATTGCATTTCAGAGACCTTTTAGTTAGTTGTTAAACTGAACATATATACTGATCAGTAATAATGTCTTCTTTATTCAGGCTATTCTTTCTTCGCAACTTCTTTGTTGATATCTGCTTCTCCTTCCTTTACAGGCAAGCTGCCATCAACTAAGGCGCAATTCAATTGGTAAATCTCTTCAGTTACCATGTTTCCTCTGACCAGCTTTCTTATTCTGTGTCCCCCTCCAATATTCTTAATACCTATTCCTTTAGAGAGCAGGACATATTTTTTCACTCCGCCATGTACGTCAGGGCGCATAGGAGTACCTGATTTGTCACTTCCTCCTGTAACCTTCATCTTGCCTCCTGTAATGCCTATAACCGAAGAGTCAATGATATCTCCAATCTTTGATCCAAGCAATGGTTGTGCTGATCTGTCCTTTAACTCCTGTGAAATACTTTTTCCCTTGGAATCAGAGATTACAAGTTTAAATTGAGCCAAAGTAGAAGTCAAGCAGTGTATGTCTTTAATTAACCTTTGCGCCCTCTGAACAAGGCTTCCCAACTTTGTATCAATCACTACTTGGCCATAGTGTTACTTTTGTGTTATTTTTATACGACTTTTCATTCAGCTTGGGATATGGATTTAATCAAACTCCACATAGTAATAACTTTTTTGTCTATTTCATACTCGCCTTCAATTTACTATAAGGGTTAAAACTTCTAAAAAGCTGTCAAGTTGCTCGACAGTGCACATTTTTTATAAATTTTATTACACTATTATAGATATCTATAAGAATAAAGTTTAAAATATCTTTTGATTCAGTATCTTATGCTGTGAAATGTGTCCGAAAATAATGTCCAAAGAAAAGGATATAGAATGTCTTCGCTGCGGCTTTATAATGGCATACATTCAAGCATGCCATGTTCGCTGCAATAATTGTGGCTCTGAGTTAACATGCTCAGATAAAGGTAGCTTTTGGTAATAATGCATATACACTGCAGAAGAATAAAGAACATTCTTCATTCTTTAAAAGAATTATCAACTCCATAACAAACTGACTATTGCATTTATTTACAAATTTTCTTCAATTCAACAGATATTTCAAATAAAAACAGTTAAGAATGCTTTATCAGTCTAGTTATTCTTACCAATTCGTTTGGAAATCATCAGCCATACTTACTGCTCTTCCTTTCATTATCTCAATATACTCATCGTATAAAACATGAAAACCACATTGTTTGCACTCTACTTCAGACATATCTTCTTTGATTTCTGCTCTTTTTCCACACTGTGAACACTTTGCTTCAATAACCATAATCATAGCTACTTTGGGTGGAATATCTACATTCCTCTCTATTTAATAGACACTCCTTGGCTATCTGTGTGCGAACGTACAAACATGAAGAAGATGATAAAATGATTCCATTTTTAGTTAGTTTATAATATCAACCTTTCGACAAATCATTCTGTCTCAGAATCAATGCCATATATAACGCTTGTACCTTTACTTTTGATTCACTTTAGTTTCTCCTTATACAGTAGCCTTAAATTTTTGCTATCTTCATCATATCTGTTAATTTGACTTGCATTCCGTAACGATCCTCTTCTCTTTTCATATGGTTATATATCATTAATAAGTCGTAGACATGTCTTACCATATTAAACTTGCCTGCTATCTTCATCTTAATAAATTTGAAGACCAGTGCATAAATTTTGAACCTATTTAACACCGCTTCCCTATAGGATTTTGTATCACACAAGTGTTGGATGAATAATTCTGCACACCATGTTGCAGGAATAATTCCTTCTCCAAGCAATGAATATACAGTGCCTATAGATTCGCCTACACCAACTGATTTTCTGTTATCTGTAAATGGTTCACATTGTACTGGTGGACTAATTCGAACAGGTCTTCCAACTTTCTTTATAACTTCGCACTCGTATTTTCTTAGAAATTCATCAACGAATTTGTTATTACATTTTCTTTCAAAATCTCCTGCTCCTATATGTGCATAACCGTTGCCAAGTGGAAAATACCAGAAATAACCCATCATGGAAGGAAACGCCTTCAAATAAAAGTCATCGAATGGAGTCCTGTCCAAATCGTACCTTACTTTATATTGTACACACGGTATCCACATTTCATTTTCTAGCTTTGGAAGGTAGTTTCTATGAAACCCAGTTGAATCAATTATGATATCAAAATCTGATTCAAGATTCTCCTTTTTTGGTACTTTGCCAAATTCAATTTCTGTGCCTTTTATCATGTCTTGAATTAGTTTTAATTTGTCATAGGCAACCATCCCCTTTAGGCAAATATCTATATTATTATTGTTATCACCACTATTGCTACCTCTACCGCTGCCAATATCTACCTTCATATGTCTTCCTTTATGCAAGACATAATCATCAAAACATATACCGCAATTTTTTACTAAAGATGACATGACATTTTCACATGTAGCCCATGCACAAACGGCATCATGCTGGGCTTCTGCCATTCTTTCAAAGCCTACTACTCGGTTATCATGATCATCGCTCAGTTTGTTCATAAGATAGGCCCCTGCAACCCCTATGCCTACGACTGCAATTTTCATTTGATAACAAAGAAGATATTTTTACCTTTAATAAAAAGATTAACAAAGTTGATATTATCGATGACATATGTGTGTCTGATATAATAGAAGGCAGGAGAGTTGTCAAAGGAGATTCGGATGCCAGGATCTGCTCGAGCTGGGCTGGCATTATTGTTTATAGGAGCCATATTTGTAGGGATGGGAACCTATCTGAAAAGAGGATCCTTTGAACTTTATGGGTTGATAATGGCTATTGCAGGATTTTCAATATATTTAATTTCGTCAGTTGTTGTTGCTAGGAATAGGAGAAAGATAAGAGAAACACGAGGAAAGTAGCTATAAATAAGTATATATGTTATTCAATGTAAATTGCAGGTTTAAAAGGTCTAGCAAATTTTGCTTTTGATTTAGGGTCATATTTTTTTGATAAATTATAATCATCACCTTCCGTTACCTCTTCGCGATAGATAATTATCCGAGCCTGTGGATTTCCACTTTCCAAAGATAATAATCTTTTAGCATCAGTTAGAGGCAATATTTCATCAAAGTCATCTCCTAATTTCAATCTTCTATTTCTTGTTTCAATCGAATCCGATAAAATATCTTCTACCATTTTTCTTATCAAGTTTGGATTACTCTTTGATTTTGCCGCTGTCTCTGGATTAGTTACAAGTTCTTTCATAAGATCCGAAAAATTAGTTTTGTTTTCTAACAATATGCTTGCAAGTATTTTTTGATAGATCTGTCGTTTCCATCGCGATGAAGTATAAACAACAATCTTTGTAGGAGTTAGCTTCGTAACTCTGACGATTTTTTGAATATCAAATGTCAAGTTCATAATTACATGTTCTGATTCTTCTGCTACTGGATCTTTTTTATCATAGTCTACTTGTGGCCAACCTGCAAGAATAATCGATTTTGATGATGATTGTAAAATATCATTTTTATTACTG
>Ga0157286_10000011_pt1 | contig 14922 bp, 13 predicted proteins | sample NitcycUS089202R1_FD_108706 | JGI IMG/M metagenome (GOLD analysis project Ga0157286, IMG submission 108706) | Soil microbial communities from Arlington Agricultural Research Station in Wisconsin, USA - Nitrogen cycling UWRJ-S089-202R-1 | ecosystem: Environmental > Terrestrial > Soil >... | reverse complement strand
TTCATGCGGCATACCTTTCCCTATCAGTCGTTCGCTTGAAGATTCTAGCATCATTCCTAAACTAACGTTATTATCCTTTAAAACTGACATTTCTTTTTTTGTTAAGGTACCTGCATTCGTGTGGGGAAGTAAACCAGTTTTTTGAAGTACCATTTCGCTCATTTCTCTTATATATTCTACAGTCGAGGAATGTCCAACTGACCTTAACCATTCTCTAGCTTCCGGATATCTCTGCTCCGGCCTTTCTCCAGTTACAAATAATGCCTCGGTACATCCTAACCTTTTGCCTGTCTCTGCAATTGCTAGAACATGTGATGGTAACATCATCGATGCCAATTTATCAGTTGGTTGCTTTTTATAAGTGCAATAAGAGCACGTATCCCGGCAAAGGTTAACAAGGTTTATGAATACTTTGCGAGAATATGTAATCGAATCAGCTTTAATTTTGTTTCTGATATTTCTTGCAATAGAAGCAATTAGGTTGTTCTCCTGAGAATTAGAATTAAGTATATGACTTGCTTCGATTTTAGAAATTGTTTTTCCTTCTAGGCATTTATATAATATCTCATGAAGAATTGTATTTCTTGAGCCGGCCAGCATATCAAAATCTTTCTTCCTATAGATTACATATATGCATTGTTAATAAACAATTAGAAGTTTCAGGCCAAATTGGTGTAGAGGAGGGGGCCTTGGATATATCTGTCTAACCTTATTCTACGAATGGAAAGTTAAACTTTCTCTCTTAGCCTTGCAAGTATACAAGTATTACACTATTTTTAGAACTTCTTGAGGGTGACATCGATTCCAAGATGTCTACCTCGTGGCAGAGTCTCTCTATAGTATAACCTTCTTGGATTCTCAAAACATCAGAGCAATATATCTCTAATTGAATCTAATTGAAAGGATGCTGGCCTCCATCAATTGTATATTTTCGATCTCGCCAACTTATAGCGCCTCTCTTTTTGGCATTGATAATCGAAGAAATAAAGCAAAAGGAAATGAGCGCCCCACCCAGAGGGGAAGCGAGTGCATATAATGGATTTTGGAACATTCCAAATTTTGACTGTATTGCATTGGCTAAAAATATTACCACTAACGTTGCTAAATTCATATCCATTAGGATCTGGCTTACCAAATCATTTACAGTGTAGTACATTAATAACGAGTAAGGAAAAAAGAGAAAGGGTTCAAATAACAAGAAGAATACTGCAACTGCCATAAGGGAAGCTCGATTTCTGTCTTGACTATAAATGGATATCATCAACCTCCGGAGTCCATCCCAAAGAGTTTTGAAGTCCCTGGCCCATATTGCATCTATGTGACACTCACCACGAACCATTTTCATTCTGAATTTTGCTTCCTTTACCCTATTTCCTAAGGCGCCATCCTCCACAAGCTCATGTCTTACTATCTTGTGTGTTCCGACAGCTTCATAGGTACGTCGAGTTATTATAAAAAAACTACCAAAAAAATACCCAGTTTTGGTTTTAGGATTGTTGACACGCAAGGCAGAGAACCGGCTATGCAGAAAATTGGAAAGCACAGGTAGCGTCATTTTTGACCAAATATCTCTGCATAAAAGTTTAGGTATGGCAGTAAGTGCATCTAGGTCTAACTCAATTAAATTTGCAACGGCAAGTGACAGAGTCGAACGCGAATGAGTCGTATCCGCATCTGTAAAGAGAAAGACATCTCCAGTTGCTTTCAGATATCCTTGATAGCACGCCCAATTCTTTCCAGCCCATCCATCTGGTTTGGGCTTTGAATTAACAACAACAAGTGTCCTTTGCATTGCATATTGGTACATTATATCGATGGTTCGATCGGTTGATGAATCGTTGATCGCAATAATTTCGAAATTCTGATAGTCCTGGTTTAGTAAACTATCAAGACATTTCGCAATATATTTTTCTTCATTGCGTGCAGGAAGGATCACACTAACTTTTGGAGTTTTAGATAGTGTGGATTTATTAGTAGATTCTAATATCGGAGATTGCTTTAAAGATTTGATCATATATACTATAAAATAAATCCATGTACCGAAAATTCCTGTCATTATTGCAGCAGATATTCCATTAATTATCATAATTTCCATAGCCAAAGCTAGAACCTATTATATATCCAAGTCTACAAATATAGATTATGCTGCTGCTTTAAATGCTATTAAGTTTATTTGAGCATATCAGATTTACCTTTATAGTACCAACTTTTGGATCTAATAGTATTTGACAATTTGCTTAGTGATTATCTTGCATTTCAAAGAATACTCGGTCATTGATAATATTACTTGTAATTTAGGTCAATGCAGGCAAACAAGAATATCAATATTCGTGGGATATAAACCAATTTTTTAAACTATTCATTTTATTGGATTATTTTTAAAATCGTAACTGTAACAAAAATCTATATCCCTATTACATATTATAGAAATGAAATCGTTAAAAACGCTTGTTGATCATTTATTTATATGGAAAAAACAACAACTAATATGACAGTCGTTTTAACACTGGCTTTTGGACTCATTTTAGGGTCAATAGGTTCTGCGGGTTTAGCACACGCTCAACAACAAGCCAACACAACTGCCACAGGCAGCAATATGACAGGTAAAGCCACCGGCCCGGGCGCAGCAACAAATGCGACCAAATCGCCAAGCTCTGTGGGAGGAGGCAATATGACAAGTCCAGCTAATGCCAAAGCAGCAAACGAAACAGCGAGTACGCAATCACCAGGCGGCAACAAATCAATGGCAGGTGGCGGCAGCACTGCTGGCTCCGGAAATGCAACGCAATCTGGCAATCAAACAATGACAGCAGCTAAACAACAATCAGCAAATCAAACCGGGAATAATACTGGAAACCCACTAGCCAAGATTCCGATAATAGGAAAGATTTTTGGCGGCAAATAATAAAGAAATAGACAGCCTAAAAATGACCAAAAAATTCTTGTTGCGTTCTTCAGCAACAAGGATAATTTCTTTAAAAAAATGGTAAGTCAATATATGCACATAACTTAATCGATAAACCTTTTGGTTCGAAATATAATGTCAACGACATAATCCAACTCATCTATATCAAACCATTTTGCCAAAAACGGCCGCAGTTTCATATTCTCTGCTGCGTAATTGATTTTAATAAGCTATTTAATTCTCAAATTGTGAATAAATCAGAAGAAGAAGAAGAAGAGGAGCATATTGTTACATTTGAGGAATTTTCAAAGATTCATTTGAAAATTGGCAAGATTATTCAAACCGAGATCATTGCTGGTATGGAAAAGATCCTCAAGGTAAAAGTAGATATAGGAATAGATCAAAGGGATTTGGTTGTCGGCGCTGCACTTTTTTACAGACCAGAAGAATTAATCGGTAAAAAAGTGGTTGTTTGCACAAATTTAAAACCAAGGAAAATCGCAAACATAATTTCGAATGGAATGTTACTTGCTGCAGAGGGAACTGGAGGAAAGCCAGAATTCCTTACAATTACCGAAGACATCCCAATTGGAGCTACAGTCCATTGAAAGATTAGCCTATAGCAGGTCGGAATCTAGATGGTGCCTTTTTTTCCTTTTGAATATCTTCCAGAATTGCTTCGTATTGTTTATCAAGAGGTTTTGTATCGAGCGTAATGTTTTCAATTTTTGCAAATGCTTTCACAATACTTTTTGCCCCCAACTTTTGAGGACTCATCATTTCCGAAATTTCACAAAATAATCCTATGACATCAATATTTCTATCTGATGAATCAATCCATTAAACCATGTTATACTATTAACCTCATTTCCAACAAATGCTATGTGCGACCTTTATAGTACCTTTTTTAACTCTAGGTTATTCACTACTCCACAAACCCTTGGTGTGCCAGTTAATTGCTCGTGGAGATAACCACCTGCTCCATACAAGACATGATTTTACCTATCGCTTGTACATAATCCAAGAAGGTATTGCATAATTTATAAAGCTCCATAGGCTACTGGGGCTGGGAGCTTCCAGTGAAGATTAACAATTTGTGTGATTCGTTATAATATATATTTATAGATATCTGATGTAGCCTTAACCATCCATCTGAATATTACACCCATGGTCTGTCACTAGATATTATCTCAGCTATATGTTCTGTCTCCAAATTTTCTGGTAAAAATGTTGAAACAAGTCCTCCTACCATTCCCATATCAGGTAGCGATGCAAAAACTATTAATTCATCCACCTTTAGATCTTTAATAATATTTAATTTCATTTTTATTATCCACCTCGTTTATTTTTGCCAAAAACGCTAATATTGCAGTATAATCTTGTTGAGAAAATCCACTGTTATTTGCTGCCCTATAGATTTGTTGAGCAATTGTCGCAAGTGGCAAGAAGACCCCTATAGACTGTGCAGTGCTTGTAACAAGTTCAAGGTCCTTAAGCATATCTTTAAGATAAAATGATGGCTCAAAATTATTCTTCACCATCTTTGGTCCTTTGTTTTCACTTAGTCCTGTCTTAAAATACGTAGCATTTAAGATTTCAATAAAGATCTGCGGATCAATTCCAGATGCTTTGACTACTGTTACTCCTTCTGATATAGCGCTCGCTATTAGAGCTATATTCAGGTTTAACGCGAGTTTAACAGCGTTAGCATAGCCATCAGTACTGCCGATATAAAACACAGAAGTTGACAGTTTTTCAATAGTTGGTCTTACCTTTTCAAAAACCTCTTTATTCCCTGCAATTATTGACACCAGTTCACCTTTTGCTGCCACTGACGGACCACCCATTATGGGCATGCCAAGCATTTCGATCTGCCTTTTTCTAAATAGATTGGCACAATACTTTGATTCGTTAGGAGATATCGTACTAGAATTTGCTACTATCAAATTTTTGCGATTAGAATTAATAATTCCATCAGTTCCAAAAGACACTTGTAATGTTGCTTCGAAGTCTGTTACACAAATTATGATAAAATCACAATTCTGTGCAAGTTCTTTTGGACTCTTTGCTATCTTGACGTCGACCTTTTCAAAGGGCTTTGTTTTGGTTGTATCACGATTGTAGACACTAACAACATGACCGGTACTAATTAACCTTGAGGCAATTTGGGAACCCATTAGCCCAAGGCCAATTACACCGATATTCATTATACATAGGTAAATTCATCCGAGGATAAAAATGATGTCTTTAAGATTTGATTATTTTAGTGATTGCAATTTCCTCAAACTTTCGTAAGGGGTCTTTCGTGTAGTCTATTTTTGATCAGTTATTCGTAAGATTTGTTCATTCATCGTCATCTATCAGTACTATTTGTCTTGGCATTTTTTGGCAACAGACACACTCTTTTGTATTATTATTGCCATTTCTTTGTGCTGCCATCTTGGATTACTTAAGGTATATCCATTTATGTGAAGCAAGATATACAAGGACGTAACACAGGTAAGCAAGTATTGCAAATTTTCAGTCATTTTTCTTGCTGAATTTGCTGCTTCATATATTTTATCAGTTTTATAGCGTCTCGCTCTTTTAGGCTTTCTCTGTTGTTAGTTATATAAGCTCGGAAGGATTCTATATAACTATCAGAACGCGGATATTGCTGCTTTGTTAGGTCTAAGATATCAGTATAATTTCTAAACGGAAAATACACATTCTTTGCAACTTTTGTTATCTCTCTTTTTGTTCTCTCGTCAATAATTCCCTTTCTTTTTGCAATAAATAAGTTAAATCGGATATCTATCATCGCTTCTGATTGGAGTGTGTGCCGGCCTTCTTCGAAAGTAACTGCTACTTCATCATCTGCATCAATTTTACCTGTCTTGTAAAGCTCAAATATTTTACCTATGCCAATCATTCCGAATTTTTCAAGCTCCACTGCACGCAATGCGCCAAGGCTTGCTGCTCCCACAAGAAGCATATTTTTTTTTGTTGCTAATTGATACACCTCGATTGGTGTTGGCGGATAATCCTGTAAAAAAAAACCATCGACGAGTCCAACCATCGTTATGTCTTTTGTCAAATCTGCAAGCCGCAGAAGATCACCTTTTTTTGCAGGAGGCCTATAGTCTGCCTCAAGAATATCCTTTGCCTTTTCACGACTAAGACTTGGACCAAGGAAAATTATCGGTTTGCTCAATTTTTAAAATACTTCCTGGCTCGATATCCCATTATTGATTTTGTGAATTTGAAAGTTTCAAGGCCGGGTACGATTGCGCGTACTACCGGAATGCCAATGTCATCATTTGTCAAGGTAACAATTATCGCTGTTTTTAATCCAGCCATTTTTAAACAGTCTAAAACTATCTTGATATCATCAAGGATATCTTCGTTAATGTATGTTTTAATTTCAGAGAATTTAATTGTGCGATTGGATGGCATGAATTGCCATGCATATTTATCGTCGGTGTTATTTTCTCTGTATTTAATTTTCCTCAGATCATCCCGCGCACCCTGAATGTTAGCGGCTCTGGTTTGTGAAACCTCAGTTATAGCACGTAATAATGCAATCCGTGCATCAGGATGGGTTCCATGTCCTTCTGTAAGGTACCCATAATTATTGGTTATCCATTCAATACTACTTGCATTAAATGTTGGAATACCTATATCCGATGTGATGTTCTTTATTATTAGAGGGATTCTAGCAACTGAAAATTTTTTGACCATAGCATTTATTGGTTGAAAATCTACTTCTGAAATGTCAACGTCTGGAAATATTCCAGCGTCATCCATGAATTTATCTGCTGGAATTGACGATATAGGATATCCTTTTGTCGTGAGTGAGTTTCTAATATATCGTAAGAAATGAAACGGTATTGCGCTAGCACGTAATTCTGCCAGGCTCGTTGCGTCTCGTTCTATGACTTCACATAATGAGTGACAAATTGCTTCTTCCTCCACATTTCCAGATGCAAGTCCATTTGTATGGTGATATGCAAATGGATTAATAACAGGAGGTTTGGGAGAGTATCTAAATAACGCGAGCGGAACAGGGACCATAATTTGTTCATCAGAATATAAGTCAACTCCACTGAGGAATTCCATTAGCATATCATTTCTATATTCAAACCTAACGGGTTCAACAACCTCGTTAGGATGTAAGACTCTCGAGATTTTTGATAATTCATCATAAGTTCCTCGAATAAAATTTCTAGGAGCTCCACTTGGTAGTGAAGTATACCTCTCAATGCTCTCCATCAAGGCACTAGCCTTTGCATGTGCCCTTGTTTGGCCTTTGCCATTATACACCCAAATGTAATCTTCTGTTCCTGGTAGAACTGCGGAGTAATTTGGTATGTGTAGTATATCCATATGTGTAATATCAGCGAGTCTGGTTACACCTATCTTTTTGGATAATGTTGTGATTTTATTAAGGGTCTCTTGGGGAGATTTTGTTCTCGTAGTTCCGTTTTTCATCCACTTTTTTCTACTCTTAAGAGTGAGGGCCCTTGTATGTGGCGGAGCACTCATAATTATGATGACCCTTATGGTAGATCATATCAAGCTTGCGAATCAAACATAGAAATATATATTAGATTTTGCTTTCGTCTTCTATTAGTTGAATACACGACAGAAGGACGCTGAGATCATTAGCGAAATTCTTTTTAGAGCCACTAGTGAACCTGAATTCAGGAACCTGTTGATTAAAGACCCTGCAAAATTTTTAGATCAATACAATATTTCACGAGAGGCTAAGTTAATTATAAAAAGCAGCATCGTTGATCTTACTCAGTAGTTTTTATGTTTCTTTGGATGCTACGTTTACTTTCGGATATGTAAGATAAATGTGGTTGCTAGAGTTCTAAAATTGCATGCATAAACTGATAGCAGATCAACGTGTTTATTTTACTTGTTTTCATCGCTTAATATAAAAACATTAAAATTTATTTATGAACTTTTTTATTCAATGAAAAAATTTGTGGCTGTTGCGTTGGCATTATCTCTGGGACTTTTGTTGGCTTTTATAATAGGTAGTCTGCGTGTACTTGCACAAATAAACACAACAACAACTAACGCTGATACTTACAATTTGATGACAGCAGAAAGGCTGGATACGTTTTCAGCTAAGGGTACAATATCTTCTTTGGTATTTGACTCAGGATTTTCACCGCCATCATCGTCATTAGCAACAACTGCTAACAAAATTCAATCACACAATGCCGGAAATCAAACTAACAGAACTATACCTATAGGTACGAGCGCAGTAACAAACGAAGAAAAAGAAGAAGCGCCATATGCTTTATCTGGTGATTGGAGCTTGAAAGTAGAGAGGGGAAAGGTACAGGACTTCATGGCGAAATTCGTGATGGTACGTATTGATGGAACTGAACGCCATACACACGAAATAATTAACTTCAAAAGTAGCAAGGATAGCGATATCCAATTGGATCCGACAAATATCACTTTTATTAAAGGGATCACCGATATTAGAACTAACGGTATTGATAGCTGGAAAGCGGTAGACACTTTTCTATTGATTAACAAATTGAGGATACTAAACATAATCCCAAACTCACACAAAGTAGAAGATCACTTCAAAGGACAGCCAATATATGGTGTAGCAGAATCAATGAAAGACAAAGCTGGTAATGATATTATAGTATCATTCAATAACAAGACCCCTAATATCAGCGGAAGTATATCTAATTTTGCACCTAACGGGCCACAAGAAGCAAAATCAATCGCTAACAAAACAGGAAGAACAGCGAATACAGCAATAAACAACTCCTCATTGGAAAGCTTGTACAGGAAATTTTTTGGATCTTCTTGAGACTTGGTCAAAGATAAGTCATAACACAGACCTGCATTTCATTCTTCGGGAGCAGAAGCGAGATTTTTGTATTAACTAGTTTCCATAAACCTCACTTCTTGCTCATGCTTATCTAAGAGTCATTGCATTCTTTTTGGTGCTTCCTTAGACATCATTTTTATCTCTTCGGCAGTTGGTTCAGTTTCTCTTTCGAATTTGCCGCTTACTAGTCCACTTGGAGCATCTATCCATAATGAGCTGCCATCATAATTGTTGATATATGACTTTGGAATATAATAGTGATGTATTTTTACGTCTCCTTCCCTAACTGCTATGAATTCATTTCCTACTGTTTCGACATCTCCTATGTCTATATTGTCAGTTGTTCTGACACGCTTATGGATTACCTCTTCCCATGGGATATTGAGTGTTTTTCCTGATGATTCTGATTCAAGAGCAACTCCTGTCTCCTTTGCCATAAACGGGACTCCATATCTAAATTGTGGATATGTAGATTCAGTTCTTTTCATTTGTTCTTCATATTCCTGAGTTTTGAATTCGGATTCAGAAGGAGGGCTATCTCGCTGGTATTTGTCTTTTATTTCGTCTTTAGTCAACGATGCAAATAAGTCATTACCATCGAATCCTTGGATGTAATATTTGGGGATATAATAGTGCTTTTTACTTACCGTTCCCTCCTTCACTTCAATATAATCACTCGATACACTTTCCACCTTTCCTATCTCCTGTCTATCACTTGATTTTACTTTCTTGTCGAGAATTTTTTCCCAAGGCATCCCAACCATGTTTGGAGATGTAGTTGTTTGTTCTGATTGGCCCCCCCCAGTATGTGTAGGAATATTAGTAGCAAAATCAGGATACTGTTTTGTCATTGTTGTCCTTCGTTCTGTATATTCTGGTGTCTCAAATTCTGAAGGATCAGGTGCTTTTTCTTTCTCAAATCTGGATTTTACCTCGTCTTTTGTCAATGAAACCCAAAGGTTTTCGCCGTCATATCCTTGCAAATAATATTTTGGAATGTAGTAGTAATTCTTTGATACTAATCCTTCTTTTGCTTGTATATAATCTTTAGTTATCGATTGAACCTTCCCTAAATCTTTGTCATCACTAGACTTGACCTTCTTGTCGATCGCCTTGTCCCACGATATAATATCTGTCATTATTATTCAAAGGATATTCCTAAACATACAATTTATAAGTTCTAGATCAATGTTATATGATTATTAGATAACATATGTTCCTTTTATAAAAGAAGCAGGCAATTACGTTTAGACCAAAACTCTTCAATAAAACTTAATGGATTTAAGATATGTAAATAATCGCTCTTTTTACAGAAGTCAAAAAGAATATGGTTACATTAGTATCAACTAACAACCCTCGCAGTAAATGTTACAGAGTTAGGCGGTATGCTGCCAGATTTGATATTAGTTATTTGAATAGTAATGTCACCGATATAACCATTTACGAATGCTATTCTTTCAAGTCCTCTTCCACCAGTAACCGGCTGGTTTAGCTTCTTCCATAATACCTTACCTTGATTAGAATAAATTGTTATATCATAACTATCCACCGGTACTGTTGGTTGTATGCTAGCAGGAACACTCGGCCTGCTTGCACCAAGACTAGACTCTCCCTTTAAATTTGATTCCTTTTGTGGAACTGTATTTGTTGTTGGTAACGGAGCGCTCGCATTTAAAAAGTCTATCTCCATATCAAACCCTTTCTTAGAAAGAAAATGTGATGATTCATTCCACATTACTTGCACCCTATAGTTGCCCTTGTCAGAAATCTTTTCTAAAAGCGCACCTGCAGTTGCGTTTCCTTGTGAGACCATTGGTTGCTGACCATTCTGAGTTATCGCACCACCTTGCGCTAAGGCAATGTGATAAGATATAGATACTGATAAAATAAGAAGCAGAAAAAGAACTGAGCACGATGTGATAGAAAATAAAAGTGTATTACTGCAGCGCTTCAGAAGAGTAAAATCATTTATCTTTTGGCAAATTTTCCTTGCTTTAGCACTTTGCAATTTAACTATAGATTTATCTTTCATGCATTACTTTAACATGCTATGTTAGTATTTAGAGGTTTACTGTTTTCAAAGCTGAATTGGCAATTTGCCAATATGTCAGGCTCAGGGCGATTGCTTTAGCTGTAATAGTTTTCTTTATTGACTTTACCTATGTGCAATTTAGCCTGTATGGGATGGATCTAATGCCTACATCCCTGTTGGAAAACTTGCCAGATGTCATTTACTGATCGATATAAGATTACGACCAATAAGAGGTTTGGCCAATAGAGTAAACTTCCTAATAAGATATCCGTATTGCACTATTTCTTGTACTGAATGCCATCAATTCCGAGAATATTCGACAATTTTAAAAAACAATGTCCCCCGCCTCTGACCCACACATAATCACAGGTAGCCATACACTAAGTGTGTACTCCTCCTCGTGCACTCTCTAGAACGGGGAGCCTATTTGTAGCACGCGCTTCGAAACCAAGAATCAATATAATCTTATATCTCTCTCTTGGTCAGTTAGCAGTGCACACACACTACAGGCAGCATATTTGTACCATTACGAAAATATAAAAGATCATCTTCATTATATTTGCAAGAAACTGGATAGATTTAACTCGAAAGCAACTACAGGTACCCTTATCTTAAAATTGTCTATAGCTAAGGGTGTAATTTCCCCTATGATGCCAAGATATTTATCATCCACATTAATATTCGCACACCTACCATTGATAAACATTGGATGGGTAGTTGCTTTTGTTACTGCTGTTTTGCCAAAACCAGTTTTCAATAAAGTCTGCAAAATCGCTTTTGCTTCTGTATAACCTGAATTATTATGGGCTACCACAACGCCAAGGCTCCAGTATTCATTTATACCATTACTGCATTGAAAGACCTTGCCTATCTCAAAGAGCTTTTGAGGGTATTCCTCATGAACGTTATAAGACAGTGAATTTAGAAGTGATGGGATCAACGTACCTCTTAGTATTTCATGTTCAGCACTTTTTGCTCCATCTACTTTCAAGACTCTATTAGGCTCACTTAGGCCGGTTAATTGATACTGGACTTTCCTTCCGACGAGAGTAAAATTTGTAATCTCTAATATTTCTAACCCCACCAGTATGTCTCTTATAATGTCAATGTAAAACGAAAGACAATTCGTTTGTCCTGCATGAATAGAAGAAGGCATCGTAGATTGCAGATTATAGATACCATATCCTATTGCCACTTCTTCAACAATATCTATAGGATGGAGAATATCAGTTCTGTACCTTGGGATGGTACACTTTATTTTTCTCTTGTGTATTATATTGGCATTTAATCTGCTTTTCCTCAAACACTTTAGAATCTCATTTACCTTCAGTTCCAATCCAAGTAGGCGATTAATATAATTTGGATCAACATCGATATATGATGGATCCATTTTAGGAGTAACCATATATCCTTTGATGTCATTAATTAAAGCGCAATGAATCTCAAAACCAGCTTCGTATAATGTAAGTGCAAAAATTGCCAGCACATCCTCAGCTGTCTTTTGATTGTTTGCGGTAACTTCTATAAACACATTGTGAGTATTTGTATTAAGTTTTGTTAAGTCAGAGTTTATAATAGGAGGAAATGATAAAACATTATTTTCTGCATCTAGTACAAGTGGATATTTATTATTCTCGTTTGATTTTTCTAGGATATATCCATACTCCCTGCCAACATCAGATTCTTTTAAAATTGATTGAATTGATTTCTTGCATAATTGATCAACTGGAACAAAGGAAAAGTCTCCACTTACTGTCTTATAGCTGACGGGAAATTTAATTACATCAAGATTATGAATTCCAATTGAAGCCTTCATTCTTCGTCTACCTATTCCATTGTGAAGGTCTTCTTGCATTGCGATTAACTGTCTGATACTTTGGTCGTCAATGTTCGCCTTCCTTTTGGCGACCATGGCTAAAATGAAAGGTCTGAACTCTTTTACTGATGAGTCTACGTTGACTAGGTATTGCATCCTTTTTTTTTTATGCATTGCGAATTTTGGGATCCCCGTATCGATTCCCGCTAACCCTCTCAGGGCTCGAACAATACCATACTCTGAAGCAAAGTCAGGTCTATTTGGATTGTATTCAACTCTTATGAATTCATTAGTAATGCTTTCAATATCGAGTGCGACAAAAGGGAGAAGTTCTACTATCGTGGTAAGATCCATGCCTGGGAAGAATTTAGTTAGTCTATCAATAGAAAAATTTACAACTGGCATCTCGTCAAACTCCTAAGCCAACTTAACTTGTTATCATACAGCTCACGAACGTCGTTCAAACCGAAACGTAACATTGCAATTCTTTCGAGCCCCACGCCCCATGCAAGTACGGGATTTTTTATCCCAAGGGGTTCTGTCACCTCGGGCCTTAAAATCCCCATTCCGCCCATTTCAACCCACTTGTCCAAAACATCATTATATATCACAGATTGAAGGGATGGTTCCGTATATGGAAAGAATGTGGGCCAAAATTTTATTTTGCTAATGCCCAACATTCTATAAAATTCCTTCTGTAGCCCCATTAAATCTCGCAATGTAACATGCTTACCAGTTAGAATTCCCTCTACTTGATTGAACTCAGCGAGATGTTTGTAAGAAACCTTTTCATTCCTGAAAACTCGTCCTATTGAAAATATTCTGGCGCTTGTTGGCTTGGTATCTGCAAGATACCTTATAGTAACTGGGGTTGTATGCGTTCTTAGAACTGTTCTTCTTGCATCTTCTACACTCCATTTATATTTCCACCCTTTTTCGTGAATTCTAGAGATCTTTTTGATTTGGCTGGGATTTGCAAATACATTATGCTTTATATCAGAAATATAAAAGGTATCTTGCATCTCCCTTGCAGGGTGGTCTTGTGGGGTGAACAGCACATCAAAGTTCCAAAAACTAGTCTGTACCATAGGTCCATCAATTTCTGTAAACCCGAGGCCAACAAAAATTTCCTTCACCTCATCAATTAAATCTGTCAAAGGATGCTTCCTGCCTGGGTATTTGAGTAATACAGGAGCTACGACATCTAGCGAGCTAAACTTAACATCCTTCCACTTTCCAGAAGTAATCAGCTGTGATGTCAGTTGTCGTTCAGTCTCAACATCCATCGTCGGAGTTAAAGCCAATAGCAACTCCTTTCCCTTTTCTGAGAGAATGACTTCTAAAGACTTCTCCCTTTCGGTTACATACTCCGGACGTCCTTTTAAAAGATTAAAGCTCTGTCTTTCTCCTGGCTCTAAGTCAGAAGATAGAATGTTGTTGTTGTCGTCATCATTATTTTTCTGCCAACGAGATAACTTTTGTAATAATTTTTCTTCGTCAGACAAATTATCCGCTAATGTAGTAAGTACAATTATTCTGATATTAGATGATTCAACCTGTTTAAATTCTATCCATTGATTTCGCTTCGCTGCTGCAATTGCAGCATTAATTTCATTGGGCTTTAAAAGGCCGCTTTCTAGAATTGAGGCAGGCGTTTTGCTTCCTTGTCTTACTGCATTTACAAGTCGCCATTCAGGTAGACCTTCTACCACTGCCTTTTGTCCATTTTGACCAAGCGAAACTATAACACTTGATCTGTCCTTCAAAGATATCAGATTTTTGAATTTCAGCCATTCTATACCTCGCCTCACCTGATCAATACTCTGATTGGTGCTATCAACGAGATCCTCAATAGACATCCAACGACCGCTTTTTGAAAGAGCTCTTAATATAGAATTCTCTATGGGATGGAGCCTGTTGTTGTTGTTGACGTGGTCGTTGTTGTTGTCGTCATTATTCATTGTGTAAGATTTCTCAGCAGAAGAAGACTTTTTAAACGTTTAATACTAATCATGTGTGTTGTTAGAAAATTATGATAGAAGAAGAAGATTGTTCTTCCCTCATCAATAATAATGAGACTATTACTGGTACTTCTGACGCTCAACATTTTAATGTTACTCCATGGGAAGTAGAAGGAGAAATAGATTATAACAAGCTGATAGAAAAGTTTGGTACTAAGCCAATTAGTCGGGAAATACTTGAAAGACTTGAAAAGATAACTGGGGAAATTCATCCAATGTTGAGGCTTCAATACTTTTTTTCCCATCGAGATTTTGACTGGATTTTAGACAAGTATGAGAATGGTGAGAATTTCTATCTTTATA
>Ga0157286_10000009_pt1 | contig 16051 bp, 15 predicted proteins | sample NitcycUS089202R1_FD_108706 | JGI IMG/M metagenome (GOLD analysis project Ga0157286, IMG submission 108706) | Soil microbial communities from Arlington Agricultural Research Station in Wisconsin, USA - Nitrogen cycling UWRJ-S089-202R-1 | ecosystem: Environmental > Terrestrial > Soil >... | reverse complement strand
TAATACATTCTGGCTTTTCTCTCTAATTCGGATAATTCACTTCTCTTCTTGGAGTTGTCTACATCTGGATACTGCAACCACTTAAACTTGAAGATAGCCATCCGCCTTACATTGTAACTTCCTATCCACTTGTGCATAGGATCGTCATTCTCCAGTTTGCGATTGCTATCTAGATATAGTAAAATGTCGTCTCTTGTCATATCCTTAAACTCCTTTTTTTCTATACCAACCATTTTAGACAGCTCTGCAAGAAACTGAATCACAGTCCTTATGGTATTTGGCTTTGGGTTGATCTCATGCTGCATTGCTATAATATAGTTAGAAACTGTCAAGGCGTTCTCCTTTGATATCCTTGTTCTATCTCTCAGGATTAATTCGCAAAACTTGGTTGTGCCAAAACCTTCGGTTGCTATGGTAATCTTCCTTTGCAGTTCAAGGTCTTCCTTTGAAGATAATGCTGCTGACCCTGCTGATGACAGTGTCTCTGTTATTGATTTGTTTGTTCGCCTAACCATAATAAGTTGAATTCAGTGATTCGTAGACTGCCTAATAATACTTTATAACAGTCCATATTTTACTTATAAAATATTTACCTTAGAGGGATTTTCAACTTTCTTCCAAACAGTTCCATCTTTATGGTCCATTAGTTCCACGGAGTATTGTTCCATCAGTTTTTTTCTTATTACATCCGAATTCTGAAATTTTTTTTCTGCTCGTAATTTATTCCGGATAAGTATTAACTCCTCAATTTGTTCTTTCTCGCTATCTGTAGCTTCAATTATCTTGAGCCCAAATATATTCATGAAATTATTGAAGACGACAAGGGCAATCTTTGACATAGCCTGCGTAAGTTTATCTGCAGCCACGTAACGGTTTATTTCTGTAACGAATTTCATAAATATTGTTAGAGCCAAGGTTGTATTCATATTGTCATCCATCGCAAACTGAAATGCTTTCCTAGAATCATCACATAATTTCTCTACAGCTTTAAGGTCTCCTTCTTCTTTTCTACTGGCAAATTTTAATTCGTATGCACATGTCTCTATCTGACGCCATCTTTGCATGGATTCTGTAAGCAGTTTATCAGTATAATCAAGTGGCTTTGAATATTGGACAGATATGCTATAGATTCGTAAACTATTCATCCCCCAACGTCGAAGAGCTTCTTTAATGGGTACAATGTTGCCAACCGACTTTGACATTTTTTCTGAATTGATGGTGACCATTCCACAATGTACCCATATCTTGGAAAATTGATTTTCTGCGAAGGCTTCAGATTGGGCTATTTCATTTTCATGATGTGGAAATATCAAGTCCTGTCCTCCCCCGTGTATTTCAAACGGACTACGAAAATATTTCAAAGCCATTGCAGAGCATTCAATGTGCCATCCGGGCCTGCCTTTACCCCAGGGACTTTCCCATGCGGGTGATTCAGAATAAAACTTCCATAGAGCAAAATCAAGCGGGTTCTCCTTAGAAGGGTCAATTTCAACTCTAAATCCTGACTCTAATTCCTCAACAGATTTCTTTGATAACATACCATATCTTGGAAATGACTTTATGCGAAAATAGACTCCGTTAAGTGAGACATATGCATAACCTTTTTTAATTAATCCATCAATCAAATAGATCATTTCTTTTATATGCTCAGTAGCTCGTGGATATTCATCTGCTCTCAATACATTCAGATAATCAAAATCCTCGAAATAACTCTGAATATATTTTGCTGCGATCTCTTCTGCCTTTAACCCTTCTTTTTTTGCTCGATCAATTATCTTGTTATCAACATCTGTGAAGTTCTGGATAAAGTTTACCTTGTAGCCTCTGGAAAGAAGGTATCGACGCAAAATATCAAAGACAATTATAGTTCTCGCATGACCAATATGAGAATCGTCATAAACGGTCATACCACAGAGGTAAATTCGAACCACATTATTGGGAGCATCTAATTCTTCTACGAGCCTAGTCAGGGTATTATAAATTCTCAAATTTGAACACTTTTAACCGAGAATATTGTATATATATATATATGCATAATTTCCATGGCTGTTCAGTATCCGCGTTTATTTTAGATGTCCAGATATATGCCATTTCCCTTTACGATAATTTTATATGTTGTTAACTTGACGCCCTCAAGATAGTCTAGCAATTCGCCTGTTCTAATATTATAGTGCCACGAATGTAAAGGACATTCAACAACCTCGCCATCAATCTGTCCCGGGGCTAATGAACCATCCTGATGACGGCAAAGTGCCTCTATGGCATAGTATTTACCATTTGCATGAAACAATGCAATTCTAGTACCATTAACGTTAATTTCTTTCCCTCTATTTTCACCGATTTCTTCTTTATGGGCTATCTTTAGCCAAACCATCTTAGTCTTATTCCACTGTAATTATTTTGGGTATAAAATGTTATTATTATAAGTTAAAATCCAAGACCTTAGCATATTTTAAAATTAAATATTTTGGTTGTTTTTTTACATAGAAGATGGAAAAACTCTCAATTCAAGCTCAAATTGTAAAATTATATTAATTTTAAATAAATATCACGGTTATACTTATAATAATATGAATATTCTATATATTCACTAAATTAAAGTATCTCATTATAAGTATATTGTTATATTAGAGAATAATATAATAACAAGGGTAAGGGTACACAGAAAATTAAATAAAAAGAGGGTACTAAAGACAAGGTAAAGGGTCTGCACACAAAACAACTAGCAATGCTAAAAAGGCAATCTTCTAATTCTGCTACCGCAACCAGACGCAACCTACAGTTTCGCGTGTGAAGCATTGTTGCTTAATTGCATTAATTTTGGCAGCTCCTAACTATAACATTTTTGCTGTGATGTGAAAATAGCTGCTGCTTCTGCTGTTCTGTAAGCTGATCAAAGTTGTTTTTGTTATAGACGCATAACCTTTTTAATTTTATATCGTACCTTGTAGGTAATGATAGCTCATACTCGATAAGCTTGTCTACTATCTCAAAAAGATGGAACGACCCTACGTCGGTTATAACAGAGACTCCATTTTCACCTGTATTTTCTGCTCTCTTTACTTGACTTTGAATAAATTTTTCTAGATTTGTTTTGATTCCAAGGCCAAAATATGCTTTTACAGAGTCCATTATTATAAGCTTGTCTACTTTTTTCTCGTATTTTTGTATATCTATATTACCACCATTTTCTGTTAAAGTACGCCTAACCATATCACATGTTTCATAATATGGGATCAGCACAACAATCTCATTATTTTCTTCTAGTTGTATTTTGGTATAATGTGTATACAGTTCTCTTAGAGTTGTTAAATCAGGATAGATGATAAGATAATGAGACCCATACTCAGCTGTCCTTAATTGTTCCAGCATGACAGGTATTGTTGCATTTGTTTTTTCTATTTCTGATCAACTCAATGAATGTTGCTTGTTTTATAGTGATAAGCAAAACGAGTTATTAACCATTGTAATGAGTTAACATGGTTAATTTAGTTCAGCTAAACATTAAGGTCTTTTCTAGATGGGCTTGTATAATTCTTTTCTTTCTTTTCTTTCTTTCCCAATTCAGAAAATATTTCCAGGAATAAATTATAATAATTCTTCTCCATAATTGGTGTCAAAAAGTAAACAGCACCATAAGATTCCATATTATATGTCATAACTAATTTGTAGTTAGATAGAACTTTGGGATGATGGAGTACAGTTTTGTAATGCAATTTTAATTCACATACAATTTGATTGGCATGAGAAGCTGTGAATTGATCAATTTAAGAATTCTTCTTCTTCTATTGTACCCTCTTTTTGAATTACTGATCAGACAAATTAATACTCTTTCGAATCGATCGTTTATCACCTTCACCAATCACTGTTGCTTCCAATCTGTTCATTGTGGGACATTCAAACATAGTCATCTGCTGAGGGTCGTTTTCTATTTTAACTAAACGTTTTTGGATTATGCTTATTTATCCAGTTAGTGATATTGGCTTATGAATGAAACCGTATATTTTAGCAGATGACGAGTTTTGAGAAATGTACATCGTTATCAATATCAAAAGCATACATGAGCAAAATCTTGGTTAATGGGCTTATTTTCCTCACTTTTCTTGCAAATTGAACACCCGTAATACTTGCTATTCTAATATCAGAAAGAACTAGACCATAATTTATAGAATTGAGTCGGAAATGTTCTAGGGCTAGCAACAGATGGATAAAGGCAAATACATTAAAACCCTGTCTAGTTGTGTGGATCTCAGTTCAGGGATAACTTAAAATCACGTGCGAACACGTGAAATTTCTAATGCTGGATACATATGAAACGAAGAAAAAGAGTGCTGTAGTTACGAGCGCTCTTCCTTATGCTAATGGTGAAATTCACCTCGGCCACATTGCTTCTACATATCTGCCAGCAGATATTTTTACAAAATATTCAAGACTGGCAGGTAGAGAAATTTATCATATCTGTGCGTCTGATGATTTTGGAACTCCAGTATTAATCAAAGCAGAAAAAGAAAAAAAAACTCCTGCAGAGTACGTTCGTTTATGGAATAAACGAGATTATGATGATTTTATGTCATTAGGAATTTCTTTTGATTTTTTCTATATGACGAGTTCAAAAGAAAATGTAGAGTTTGTTCAATATGTTTTTAAAAAGCTTTATGAAAATGGTCATATTTACGAACACAACGTAATTCAATTCTATTGTCAATTTGATGATAAATTTTTGCCCGATAGGTATGTTGTAGGAAAATGTCCTAATTGTGGAGCAGAAAATCAGTATTCTGATCTATGTGAGAAATGTGGCAGAGTTCCTGATCAAATATTAGAACCAAAATGTTCTCTTTGTTGCAGACCTCCAACTAAGAAGAGCAGTAAACATTATTTCTTTAAACTCTCTAACTTCTCTAAACAACTGGAAGTTTGGTTGACTAACAATGAAAATCTTCAACCTGATATAAAGAACTATGTAATAAATTGGATTAAAGAAGGTCTTCAGGACTGGGATATAACAAGAGATTTACAGTGGGGAGTCCCAATTCCATTGCACGATGCAAAAGGGAAGGTATTCTATGGATGGTTTGACAACCACCTATGCTACATCTCTAGTTTGATCACATATATCAAAAAATCGGGCAGGGACGGCAAAAAATACTGGAACAACTCGGAGATTTATCACTTTATAGGTAAAGATATAGTTTACCATCACTATCTATTTTTACCTGCCGTACGCATGGGCATAGGCGAAGAATACAAACTGCCCGATCACATTCCGACTAGGGGTCACTTGATGCTTCATAACCAAAAGGTTTCCAAGAGTCGAAATTGGTATATTGGTCTTAGAGACTTTATATCGGCCTTCAATCCAGATTATCTGAGATTCTATATAGCATCCATTACTACATATTCCCAAGTTGATATGAACTTCGATTGGGATGCCTTTGCTGAAAAGATAAACAGTGAACTTATAGCAAATATTGGTAATTTTATAAATCGCGCACTGTCTTTTGTGCAAAAAGCATTTCTGGGCAGAGTTCCTGAACCATCAAAATATGACTCTGAAGATAAGGATTGCATTTCGGAGATAGAAAGAATAGCAGATGAAGTAGGTTGTTTGTTATCCGAAAATGAGTTGGATAAAGCATTAAAGAGAATCTTAAAGTTTACAACCTATTTTAATCAGTACTTTCAGAGAAAACAACCCTGGAGTAATAAAACAAGTGCTAGTACAACACTATTTATTGCTGTAAATGGCGTAAGATCTATAGCAATTATACTTGAGCCATTCATTCCCTCCTCATGTGAGAAAATTTGGTCTCAACTAGGAATGTCTGGTAGTATACATGAACAGCAATGGAAGTCTGCCTCACAAATGAAAATAGCTGCAGGCCATATTCTTGGTAATATACAACCACTATTCCGTAGTATTGAGTCAAAGGAAATCGAACAGCAGAAAACGAAACTGGGAAAACAAAATGGATAGCCAAATAATTCGTGGTCTAATGGTAGGTCGTTTTCAACCATTTCATAACGGACATCTCTATCTTTCAAATCAAATTCTTCAAGAATGTGATGAATTAATAATTGCCATAGGCAGCGCACAATTTAACTATATTTACAAGGATCCCTTTACTGCTGGTGAAAGGGTATTAATGATACATGCTGCATTATTAGAATCAAAAATTGATCTTACAAGGTGTTATGTTATACCTATAGTAAATGATGAAAATAATGCAAGATGGCTTGCTCATCTGAGATCTATGGTTCCCAGTTTTAATATTTTATATTCTGGCAACGACTTTGTTACTAATCTAGTATCACAAGAAATTAAAATCAAAAAGCCATTATTCTCAAAAAAGGACGTATACAATGGAACAAATATTCGTAAACAAATGGCAAGAATGCAGAACTGGAAAAAATTGGTGCCCAATGCTGTTTTCAGAGTAATTGAAGAAATAGGTGGAGTCACAAGGCTTAAAACTCTATTAGAATCTGATAGCTATCCACAACAGTGGTAACAATTTGGTGAAGGGTCTGAGATGCTGTCCAATTTGCCCAACGTGTGGGTCGAAGAAGTTCAAGATCATGGAGAATTTTCGAGAAGAGGTTGTTGTAAGGTGTTTGAATTGCGCTACTAACATATCTATTTAGAAGTAAAAAAGGAACCTAGTAAGAAATTAAATTATTTGCAGTAGTAAGTAAGACATACAATGATAACACTGTCAATTGCGATAATAAATTATTCGATATTTACATTTACTTTCTTGATTAATTATTATTTTGAACAATTTGCATTGTAAAATATATTTTTTGGTCGAAGTTATCCTTCGTGAATTGAACAGTCTTCTAATTACAACATAAAGCCAGTAATAGCGCATATATATATCGTATTCTTATTCAACCGTTATGTCAGGCAAAAAATGGCTAGATAATGAGGTAAAATTGGATACAATTAAAGATCAGATAATCGCAATCATTGGTTATGGAATTCAAGGTCGTGCTCAGGCTACTAATATGAGGGAATCTGGGCTGAAAATCGTTATTGGCTTGAGAAAAGATGGAAAAACATGGAAAGAGGCAGAAAATGATGGGCATAATGTAATGGAGGTGTCAAAAGCGGCCAACGATGGCGATATTATTCATATTTTAATTCCTGATATGGAACAGGCAGGTGTGTACAATAAAGAAATTGCACCATATATAAAAGAGGGTAAGGCATTAAGTTTTTCGCATGGGGCTGCCATTCATTGGAAATGGATTGAAGCTCCAAAAAATATTGACATTATAATGGTAGCACCAAAAGGTCCTGGACAGACAGTCCGTGAATTATATCAAGAAGGTTTTGGTACACCATCATTAGTTGCCGTATATCAGGATTATACAGAAAAGGCTTGGGATAGAGTGTTGGCTATGGCAAAGGGTATTGGTAGTACCAGACCAGGTGTAATTCAAACAACTTTCAAAGAAGAAGTCGAAACCGACTGGTTTGGTGAACAGGTTGACTTATGTGGCGGTGCCCATACATTGATAATGAATGCATTTGAAACTTTAGTTGAGGCAGGATACCAACCTGAAGTTGCTTATTTTGAATGTCTTCATGAACTGAAACTGATAGTAGATCTTGTGCACAAGTATGGTATTAGCGGAATGTATAAACGTGTTAGCGAAACTGCTAGATACGGTGGTCTTACAAGAGGACCACGGGTAGCTGATAAAATATTAAAAGAAAAGATGAAAGAAGCATTGAAAGAAATTCAATCAGGTCAATTTGCAGAAGAGTGGGTTAGTATTTACAAGAAAGAAGGAAAAAATTCGTTTGATAGATACATGAAAGGGATTGAAAGCCATCAAATTGAAAAAGTTGGAAAAGGCATGCGTGAAATGATGTGGCCAAATGCAAAAGAGATTTAATCTATGATGACAGCAATATTCTAGTGAAAGCTACTACTAACCACATCTAGTATTCTTGCAGTTCTTAATATATACAAATGATTCCTTTTACTCCGCTGCATATGGTATCTATCATTGATTCTTTATCATCCCTGTCTGTAGATTATCTTCGATAAAATTAGAACATAATTTAATATCATTCTTCTTTTTATTATGGACTCGGCCATACAAACAACTTTGAGCTGGTATTTCTACGGATATCAATATGCTATGTGTACTACGACATAATTTTTTGTTCTATGATTTGCGATTCTTCGTAAATATTGTATATCAGATTATATATATAACTATTAATTCTGTTTCAAGTGCAATTTTTTTACATTTTCTGAAATGTGATTAATTACGGTAGATAAAGGTGTTCCTGGTCCAAAATTTCCAGTAACTCCTTCTTTCTCTAGCGCTTTCTTGTCGCTTTCTGGAATGATCCCGCCTCCTACAATTAAGATATTATTTGCTCCCTTTTCTTTTAACAATCGGGCAACTTTTGGAAATAATATTAAATGAGCTCCATTTAGCAAACTCATAGCTATTGCATCGACATCTTCGTCAATAGCTATCTTTGCGACTTGTTCTGGTGTACAAAACAGTCCTGAGTAAATGACTTCCATACCTGCGTCTCTCAATGCTCTACATATTACAAGAGCTCCTCTATCATGACCATCTAATCCTAGCTTTGAAACGAGTACTCTAATCCGTTTTTGATGCTGTTGCACCGACATTAACCCAAGATCTACATCTTAGTTTAAAATCTTTCTTCTATGCTATGTTGGTATGTGTAGCGATTATGTCTATCTAATATATGATGACAATCCACAAATTCCTTAAATCATATAACCATTAGATGGCAGAGAAAAATTGGGTTCAGATGCTAAGAATTAACAGTCGGTAGAAGTGGAACGATTCAATGAAGCCAAATACAACCAGGCCAATGTTTGCTATAGTCTTGCATATGTAGAACATTACTGGTAAAAGGGTGTATTGGAAGACCTTAACGACGATAATAATAAGAGGTAGATGTTTATCTATACCATTCATACACGCGGAGGAACGAGGGATTAATACCACCAATGCTAATATGATAGTTAATATTAAAAAAGAAGTATATAATATTGACAAAATATTATAGTGACATGCTACCTTTAGTTAAAGGTATTCTGAAAGGAGAAAGACGCTCACTAGCAAGAGCAATTTCTATTATTGATAATGATGATTATGATTCCCAAATAATCATACGCCAGATATTTGATAAAACTGGTAAAGCTAGAGCAGTAGGGTTTACAGGTCCTGCAGGAGGAGGAAAAAGTTCACTTATTGGAAAATTAGTTCCCAATTTTCAGGCTTTGGGATACAAGGTTGCTGTTCTTGCAGTAGATCCAACCAGTCCAATTACTGGAGGAGCAATTTTGGGTGATAGAGTTAGGATGCAGACCGCTATGGATGATGACAATGTGTTTATGAGAAGCATAGCATCTAGAGGCACGGTTGGAGGAATTTCTAAATCTCTTAGAAATATAATTAGGATCTTAGACGCCGCTGGCTATGATCTTGTATTAGTTGAAAGCGTAGGGGCAGGTCAGCTTGAAGTAGAAATCTCAAATATTGTGGATTTGACTGCTGTAGTATTTACTCCAAACACAGGTGATAACATTCAATCAATCAAAGCTGGCTTGAATGAAATTGGAGATGTATATATAATAAATAAGGAAGACCTAGAAGGCGCGTCAATTCTCTTCAATTCCATTTTAGATCTAATAGGTGATACTGAAAGGAAACCCACTGTATTGAAAGCGTCAGCAAAGACGGGCAAAGGAATCAAAGAATTAGTATCAACTATCGATAAGTTACTAAAGGTAAGAAGTAGTAATTATAAGGAGAAAGAAAAAAAAATGCTTGAATCAGAATTAAGAGCTATGGTTTTAAATATGATTGAACAAAGAGTCTCAATTATGCTAAGTAAAAACGAGAAATATTTTCTTTTTATTGATAAACTAATAAGCAAAAAGATAGATCCTTACCGTGCTGCAGAAGAATTAGCCGCAGTTATATTGAGGTGAAAGAGAAAACAATGCCATCTGATGCTATTAAGACGGATTCAGGAATACCAGTAAAAAGAGTTCATAAAAAGAAGGATCTTTCAAAATCCGATATGTCTGATGAAGAACCAGGCAAATTTCCGTATACACGCGGCCTGTATCCTAACATGTATCGGGAACGCTTGTGGACAATGCGACAGTACAGCGGATTTGGGAGTGCTGAAGAGACCAATAACAGATTCAAATTTTTGCTCGAACACGGGCAGACAGGATTATCTTTGGCATTTGATTTGCCTACACAGACAGGCCGAGATTCAGATGACCCTCAATCTGAAGGCGAGGTTGGAAGAACCGGAGTAGCAATTAGTTCGATTAGGGATATGATGAGTTGTTTTGAAAATATTCCATTGGATAAGGTTAGTACTTCCATGACAATTAACTCGACGGCATCAACATTACTCTCGTTATACATTAGTGTTGCAGAATCCCAAGGCGTTTCTCCAATGCAGATCAGGGGTACAACCCAAAATGACATATTGAAAGAATATATTGCAAGGAATACATACATTTATCCTCCAAAACCATCAATAAGGCTTATTGGTGACATGATACAATACTGCTCTAAACATGTACCGCAGTGGTATCCAATAAGTATCTCTGGATATCATATGCGTGAAGCAGGAGCTAATGCTATACAAGAGTTAGCCTTTACTTTTGCCAATGCGATAGAATATATTGAAACCTGTATTGAAAAAGGGTTAAAAGTAGATGACTTTGCTCCCAGATTATCATTTTTTTTCTGCTGTACAATGGAGTTTTTTGAAGAGGTAGCTAAGTTTAGAGCTGCTAGGCGAATTTATGCTAAAATAATGAGAGAGAGGTTCCATGCTAAGAATGCAAAGTCATGGCATTTACGATTCCATGTGCAAACCAGCGGCGAATCATTAACTGCTCAACAGGTTGATAATAATATCGTTAGGGTTACAATAGAAGCACTCGCCGCAATATTAGGTGGATGCCAATCCTTACATACAAATTCTAGAGATGAAGCACTGGCATTACCCACAGAAGAATCTGTAAAAATCGCACTTAGAACTCAACATGTGATCGGTGCGGAAACTGGCATTACTAAAACGGTAGACCCAACAGCCGGTTCCTACTATATAGAATATTTAACAAACAGAATTGAAGAAGAAGTTGAAAAATACTTGAAAAAAATTAGCCGGATAGGTGGCGCATTAGCAGCTGTTGAAAAGGGTTTTTTCCAAGAGGAAATCAGGAGAAATGCTTATCGGCTGAAAAAGGAGATAGATGAAAATAAACGTGTCATCGTCGGTGTCAACAAATTCCAAGATCTACATGACATCGAACCAAAGCTGAATACGATAGATAAAGAGGGTGAAGGAAGGCAGATCTCTAGGTTAATGGATTTTAAGAATTCTCGTGACAAGATAAAAGTTGGACAGGCATTGGATGCACTGCAACAGGCAGCTGAAAAGCAGGACGAAAACTTGATGCCTCATATCATTCATGCGGTAAAGAGTAATGTTACACTGGGAGAAATAAGTAAAACATTTGGTGGAATCTTTGGAAAGTACGAGCCAAAGGTATCATTTTAGCTCGAGATAGATATAAGGAAAAGCGAGATTTTGATATATATGCCATGGAGACTATAGGGATGATTTTTATGCTATTCTGTATACATCATCAGTTGATAAGAACGGCTAATGGTATTGCTAGTGCACTAATTTGAATATTCTTTTATATATATATTTATCACACCGTGATTATTCATTAAAGTGAAATAAAATGCGAGTAGACCATGTTGCAATAGCCGTTAACAATGTTGACGAGGCTTTGAAAAATTATCAGAAGATATTCAATATAGATCGTCTAGAAATTGAAGTAGTTCCAGGCGAAAAAGTCAAAGTTGCAATGCTAGACCTAGAAGATACCAGAATTGAATTAATGGAGCCTACAGGTGACGATAGCCCTATTAAAAAATTCCTAGTCGAACACGGAGAAGGGATACATCATATTGCCGTTACCGCAGAGGATATACAAAAAGATGTTGCAAGAGCGTCAGAAAATGGAATGAGAATCCTTGGTGAAGTGCGTTCAGGTTCATATGGTAGAAAGGTTACTTTTATCCATCCAAAATCCCTAAATGGCGTTTTGACGGAATTATGTGAGGCACAGTCAAAATAACTTGGATATATCATTTGGAAAAACATCACACAATGTGTTCTTTATAGAACAACCTTGTATGCGAGAGAGAGATTATCGAGCAGATTATAGCGAAGCTCCCAATTATTGAATTATTATATCTCTTATTATCAAGATCAGTCTGACTTTCATGTCTAAGATAGCTTCTTATTGTAATTTTGCTATACGGTTGTAGAATAATGTCAGTCATTGTTGTTCATTCAGAGTTATAGATATTACTACGTTTGGCAATCCTAGTATTGTTATCATATGTCCTTGGGAAGTGTTAATAGTACGGGTTGGTGGTGTCATACCTGATATTATGTCTAATCTAGGACTTGGAATGGGTGGAGTAGGTGCAACTACTTATCAAATCACTCTAAATGGTATTCGATTAGCCAAATTATGATGACCATAATATAATAGAAATTCATGATATAATAGTATAGATAACGGATTGTAGTTACTATTATTGCAGTTGTTCTGACAATTTGCCCAGCTGTTTGTAATGGTGGAATATAATGGACATGAAAATCGGATTTATCCTTATGGGGTTTGCAGCATAGGAGCAAGCTGAATTGTACAGGCGCGCAATGGAAAACATCTCATCAAATATCTTTCTGTCAGATTTACTTAGTAAGTCTCTAAAAGGCTTCCATTCTCTTTTTTCAATCTCGCTAGCCATGCGAAATGAAGGAATTGTCCTACCCATCTTAAATGATGATCATCTACCTATAGGTAGCTAATAAAACACACACAAAATATTACAATAAAACACAAATATGACGTTGTTATTGTAATTAGAGAAGAGGAAGAAGAAGGAATCAAGCGGAGCCAAAATTTCATATGTTGATCTCTAATCAGAGACATATGATACATACAAAAAAGCCCTTGTTGTACTTTTGAATTGAATTATCATTGTTGCAGCGGATTCAGAGATTTGGTTATTATTATTGCATTAGAAGATTCAATTCTTATCATACATTTCTATCCTTCCCATTCTATTAACTGTGTGATTTTAAATATATATCATACTAGAATAGAATAGAATCAGTAAGAGAAGTGGAAGCAGCAGCACAAGCAACACCAATACCAAGAGCTAAAGGAGGAGAAGAATCAAGCTCAAAAAAAGGATATGAATATGGGTATGATGAGGTCACATACATGCATAATCTCTACTATGGCCAACTAAAGTTTCTGAAGACAGCTAAGGACCTCCTCAATGATATTCTTGACAGCGCTACAAATCCCGACATTATTTTGAACACAGAAGTCAAGTTAGAAGGTATTACAGAATCCTTGAAGAGATGGGAGGCGATACAACCAGCAATCTCACTAGCAGAGGCATTTGATATTATTAAGAAAGTCAAATATACGTACGCACCGTTGTGTTACCGCCGTTATTGTGTTTCATTGGCAGTACTATCACTTCCTCGGTTTTTAATCTGTGCAACGGAAGCAAGTATATAGTGAAGTCAGTATACACTTTCAGTTCAGCCTTGCGGTTACAGAGCCAATAGCAGTAATAATAATAATGATAATAGGACGGAAGGATATCGTAATTGTGTCTATTTATCTAGTATTATCAAATCAGCTTTGCACTCCTGCCTCGTGAATAATTTGCACTACTGTAAACTTGTGCCATAGGTGATTGGCGTTTCTGTTATGACAGATATTGAATTCGTTCACCTATTTATTTTTGTTCTATACCTATAATCTCTATAACATTTGATTTGCCAGCTATCACTGTAGGTTCAGTGTATGTATGTTTGCCCCATCTAACCTTGATATTCGCAAACAACCTATTACTTCCTGGATTAAAACCATTGCCATTTAGTTCAATTACTTTCTTAACATCAAATAAGAGTGACTTTGCTTCTTCAACCGTTAAAGGATAGAAAGGCGTATCATCCTTAATAACTGAAATCCATATCCTATGAGGAATCTTTGGATTGCGTGTCCAGAAAAGCGCCGCCTTTCTGACAAACTTTACTAAAAAAATACTCTTACTTCCTGATTTTAGATCTACCTCGATACTCATTCTAAAACCATTATCATGTTTATTGTACGCTCTTTCCCAGTTTTTCTGCTCAAAAACTTCTCTAATATTTCCATTTATTTTAAAACTTAAACTTAATGTCAGCGGTTTGCCTTCTTTTACATTATTCTGAGATTTGCTTATTATAGCATCTGCAATAATGCTGCCATTATCTGTCAATAATATGCCATATGGTATCATTTATATCCTCAATAAGTAGTTGTCTGTATAATGCTTGCAGAGATTATCGATATTAAGGATAACGAGCTTGAATTAAAACTTCAGGAGGAAGATATTTCTGTAATGTATATTATACAACACGAACTTTTAAAAGAACGGCATATTGAATTTGCAGGCGTAATGCTCAAACATCCACTTATTAAAGACTATATCCTCAGGGTCATAACAAAAAAGAAGGATCCAATTGAAGCAGTTCACGAAGCATCTCTTTCTGCATCAGAGCATATTAAAGAAATGGCAAGCACATTAAAGGCTGCATTAAAAAAATAATAAGAGGTAGTTCTTTTGTGAAATTCTGTCCAAAATGCGAAACACGTATGAAGCCAAAGATCGAAGAAGGTATTGCGTTATGTCCAAAATGTGGCACTATAGACAAGGAAGAAGAGCAATCATCATCTAAGAAAAAATTGACATCTATGCCGGAAAGCATCTCAGGAAGCTCACTTAAGGTCATGGACCCAGAGAAGACCCCATCTACACTACCTACGACAGCTACTGAATGCCCTAAGTGTGGAAATAATACTGCATTTTGGTGGATGTTACAGACAAGATCAGCTGATGAAGCTACTACTCAATTTTTTCGATGTACAAAATGCAGCCATACTTGGAGAAATTATGCGTGATCATGATGAAATGTGTAATAAGGAGGAAATAATCATCAGATTTTGCTGGCACTTTCTTGGTTTTGAATATCATACGCCAGTATTAACTATATAAAAGTCAACATAACCTAATTCCTAGGATCCAATGATACATATCATGTATGTCTTGTTCATATAATATATTATTCAAATATCTTATAATGTATAGATTTTAAAGTAAGACTCTATTTAAGAGCTGATATCAAAATGAAAGTACAAGTCCTGACGGTTATATTATTATTATCATCGTTATCATATTTTCTCCACGATAATATATATCCCACGTCTACCCGGTTATGAGGAATTAACTATACCAAAAAGTTTAGTTAATGGAATAAAGAAAAGTAATTGCAATAGCATAACATATAATTTAATTTTTACGATTATTATGGTCGGGTCTACGCATATCGATTTTACTTTGATTAAATCTGATTCCTAGATTGCAAATGGCGAACTGTCTCGCTCTAGCGCTGCCAGACGCCCCTTCCAACCTCCTGTACGATGTGCAACGGACACTTCATATACGATTGTCGCTAAAGCGATCAAAGATAAAGCTATACCTACTTGCAAGGTGATTCTTCAAACCATGTTGCGCTTAGGCACAGAGTATAGAAAGCATTTCATTAATTCGGCGCGCCATTTTATGCTTATCGTTTGTCATGTCGTTGTTCTATAAAAGCTAGTTCAATGGTAGTATAATATAGACAAATACTATCTCAGCAACGTATCTTATCGTATTTTTTATGAAATAAATAGGAAGTTCACATTTGACAGATTACTTCTTATTATGTAGAAAAATACTTAGCATATGTAAAATAAAATTAGGTATCAATTCATAAATGTTTAATGTATGCACGGAAATCCTTAAGTTCATCAAATAATAATACAACATATTGATAAGACAAGGGATTTTATTTTTGCAGAGGAAGAGCATCATCCCTAAGGTAGAG
>Ga0157286_10000006_pt1 | contig 18303 bp, 12 predicted proteins | sample NitcycUS089202R1_FD_108706 | JGI IMG/M metagenome (GOLD analysis project Ga0157286, IMG submission 108706) | Soil microbial communities from Arlington Agricultural Research Station in Wisconsin, USA - Nitrogen cycling UWRJ-S089-202R-1 | ecosystem: Environmental > Terrestrial > Soil >... | reverse complement strand
GAGCCGCACCTGCAGAGCCAGCATTGAAACCGAACCATCCTGTCCATAGTAATGCTGCTCCTAGAACTATAAGTGATATATTGTGTGGCTCCATCGGTATCTTTCCATATCCAAGTCTACGTCCAAGCATTAGTGCTATTACTAATCCTGACCAACCTGATGTGATATGGATTACAGTTCCACCTGCAAAGTCAAGTGATGGAAGTGCACCCGTCCAGCCAACGTGTGTACCGCCAGATCCAAGTGACCAAGTCCAGTGAGCGCAGAAGTCGTAGACAAATGTTGCCCAGAGTACGATAAAGATCACAAATACGCTAAATTTCATCCGCTCTGCTAATGCCGCCACAATTAGAGCAGGTGTGATGATAGCGAACATCATTTGGAATGCCATATATGTCATGTGAGGAATTGTTGGACCACCTAATCCACCATATACATCTGATGGTACATCATGAAGTACATTATTTAGACCAGCCCAATCAAGCGTGCCTATAAATCCATTTCCCGTTGCATCGGGTCCAAATGCCAGACTATATCCCCAAAGTACCCATTGTATTCCGATTATTCCTGTTGTTATGAAAACCATGTGAAGTGTGTTTACTGCATTCTTTTGTCTTGAAAGACCGCTATAGAAAATTGCCAAACCGGCAGGAGTCATCATCAACACAAGCGCTGCTGATGTCAACATCCAGGCATTATCACCAGTATCTATTGGACATGGTGTGAGAAGGCCAGTGGTCTTATTGACGGCGGGATTTCCATCTTTATCTTTTTCAAAACAACTAAACTTTACAGCAGGGTTGTCTTTTGTATAATTATTTGGGCCAGCGGCAAAGGCATTACTCAAGAAACTGAAGGAAAGTAATATAGACAATATAACAGCAAGACCCAACACAATCAGATTTTTTCTCTGTAATTCAAACATTACCACAAACTCTTCTTAGGGATATATAAAAAATATCATATGTAAACAAAGAGATATTATAAAATAACAAAATGAATTGACTTTTGAGATAATATCTTAAAGCTTAAATTTTATGATAATCAATTTTGAAACATTCACAAACAAATGAATTGAATTTTGCTATAAATATTTAGATTTTTTACAAGTTTTCGATAGATTTTTAAGGATGCATTGGGCAAAATCTTTGAATTAAAGGTGGCTTCTTTATCCATAGATATTCTTGAAAAAGAAGATCAGAGGATTGTTGTTAAATTTAGTAATTCTCCTCGACAATATGTAAATGCCCTTAGAAGGCTATCGATAAGCGAGGTTCCAACTTTAGCAATAGATGATGTTATAATTCTAGAAAACTCCTCAGTTATGCATGATGAAGCAATTGCTCATAGGCTCGGCCTCGTCCCATTAAGGACAGATCTTGATAGATTTGTAATGCCTCATGATTGCGACTGTAAAAGCACTTTGGGATGTTCAAAATGCAGAGTATTATTGGTATTAGATTCAGAAGCAAATGAAAAAACTAAAGTTGTGACTTCAGGTGAGCTTTTGTCTGAAGATGAGCTTGTAAAGCCAGTTAGTAGAGATATTCCAATTATTATTCTCGCTCCAAGTCAGAAGCTAAAATTTGAAGCATATGCAAGATTAGGAGTTGGAAAGGATCATGCAAAGTGGCAACCAACTTCAGCAGCCATTGTTAAAGACGGAAAGGATGAAAATGAATCCATTCTTATTATTGAAACAAACGGCGCATTAACCGCAGAAGAAGTAATAATGGCAGCTATTGAGAAATTAAATTCAAAAATAAAGAATTTTAATCACGTCATTCAATCGCTTGAAATACCGACCAATGCCTAGGTAGATTTATTTGGGATTTAAGATAATTGAATGGATAGATCAATAATATGTTTACTGATATCCTTGTGGATAACACGATCTGGACTCTTCGTAAAGCTTTCAAAAAGAATAAGGCTCCAATTTGGAGGGCGCTAGAAGACGAGCTTTTAGGTCCAAGATCAAATAGAAGGGAAGTTAATGTAAATAGATTGACAAATGTTACTAAAAATAGCGAAGTTGTTATTGTTCCTGGTAAGATATTAGGTGCAGGATCGATTGGCCACAAACTGACAGTTTGTGCCTTTTCAATTTCTGCGATGGCTGCAAAGAAAATCATAGAATCGGGAGGGAAGTTTATTACACTTGCTGATTTGATAGAGAAATATCCAGATGGTAAGGGAGTGCGTATAATTGGCTAAACAGGAATTGAAATCACAGAAACAAATAGTAGTTGATGCAGCAAACTGCATTGTTGGCAGAATGTGTTCACATGTTTCAAAACTATTGCTTCAGGGAAATAGAGTTGCTATTGTAAATGCTGAGAAAGCTATGCTATCTGGAAATAGATATAAGACAATCTCTCTTTACAAAGAACATCTTGAAATCAACTCTGTCACAAATCCTATCCATGGTCCATTTCATCCTAGAAGACCAGATACAATATTGACAAAGATGGTACGAGGAATGGTACCAAAAAGCAAAGCGAGCGGGATCGAAGCTTTTAAACGATTAAGGGTATACATAGGTATTCCTGAAGAGCTAAAGAATATCGAGCCGGAATCTTTTAATGATTCGAAGATTACAAAACCTGCCTCATACTATATTACAGTTGGCGATGTAGCAAAACAAATTGGATGGAAGGGATAGAATTATGAATAAAATAGATCTTTATCCGGGTCAAAGAAAATCATCTCGGGCCGTGGCTACAATTTCTAAAGGAAACGGTAAGGTAAGAATCAACAATACTCCAGTAGAACTTTTAGAACCAGAAGTAGTTAAGGAATTGATATTAACACCGCTCGCTCTTGTAGGAGAGTTAAGAAATAAGGTGGATATCAGTGTACGGGTACAAGGTGGAGGATTTATGGGACAAGCCTTTGCTAGTGCAGTTGCAATTTCTAGATCTCTATCAGGTGAAGGAAAAGGAGGAAGAGATCCAAAGGATCATCCATTAGCAAAGAACATACGTGAGGAAATTCATAAAAAAATTACTGAATTTGATAGGCACCTTCTAGCAGGCGATCCTAGACAGACCGAATCAAAGAAATTCGGTGGATCTGGTGCAAGACGTAGAAAACAGAAATCATATCGCTAGGTTTCACTTTTCCTATTTTGTAGTTAGTGATTCAGTTTTATAAATAACAGTCTAGGAGTCATCTACTTTTGTGTTGTTGTTGTTATCATGGTTAAAAATTTGAGGTAATAATGATTATACTTCTCCAATCGTTTGCAATTAGAATTTTTCGATTCATCAAATTTATTTATTTTTTTGTAATACCTCGTCGATCCATAGAAATGTAATAGTCGGTCAATTTTATTCTATAGCATTCTCCACATAGTTCACCGAAAATATTCCATTGGGGCATTGATTTGTATCTGAAACTAATAATGTCATTTCCACAAACGGCACATTTTAAATTGTTGATCTTGCCCATTCGTTCTATTAAGAGTTTGTCTAAAATAACACTTGTGGTGCTAAAGTTTAATATTTTATAGATCAGTGAAGAGAAGTAGTTAATTTAGACCATTATTCGTATATTCCTTACATATTTTGAACTGAGAATATCCTTTCTGTTTTTTGTCAGTATTTACTGATTATAGTATCCTTCTTAATATACCCTCGATATTTTGGTGAAAACATTCAAAAATTCCAAGACTGCTGTACAAGTACAGCAAATCATTTCTTATTGGTGTTTATATATATCTTAAAAATAGAACTGATGTATAATTACTAAACTAAAAAAGAAATGTGGCTCATTGCATCTACTCTCCAGTGTAAACTGAGATCTTTTGTACTTTGGGCTATGAGTAAGAAGGAATCATATCAGAATACTCCACTAATTAATTAATTTTTATTTATGATCAGTTTCTACCTTCTGAATGTTACATAAAGCATCGAAGCTATAGGAGTATCCACATCCACTGTCTGCACAATAACATGCTTGGTCGGAATATAACATTTCCTCTCACATAAATATCACATTAGCAACTTGACCCAGCTTCTTCTGAACTACGCCGATCCTGTAACCTTGGTCCTCTTTTTTAACTTTATTTTTTATTACTGCTTTTATTGCCCGTTTTGTGGATCAATCTGAAGGTTTCCCTGCTGTAATCGTGCGCTAGCTTGCGATCTTCATATGACCCACATTCAATACATTTTACACTGCTATTTAACCGAACGGTGTCGCCACCACAATTAAAACATAAAGTGTAGAGAACTCCAAATTCCTTTTCATCGATCGTAATGTGTATTGTTGAATTTAATAGACTGATTACTCGTCCTCTGATAATATCGCCAACCCTAAATATGATTCGGCCTCTTCTATCTCCTCTGTCGCGCCCCCAACCACTTCCTCCTACTCTAGTAGATGCAATTGCAGAAAATCCTGCAACTGATTTCTGGTCATTTACATAAAGTATTCTTAGAGAAAACATGCTACCAAATAACATTTCTATGAAGCCAACTACTGTGTCACCAATTTTTGGCAACATAGGCGAATTTTTTTGCTCAATCTTCACTATGCGTCGTTTGAAATCATAAATTTTAGTACCTACTGCAGTTGACCTAATTGTTCCATCAGTAATATACGTATTTTTTCCACCTTCAAATTCCTCGATGTATGCTACCTGTTCTCCAGGCAGTATTGCAGTTGTTTGTTTATCTCTTTTCATATACACACGATAAGTCTCTAAAGTTATAATTGTTACATTTACCTCATTTTGTTTGATCACTTATTGAGTTAGTAAATATACCATCTTTAGCACGATCGTCTTAGTAGCAGTCCTATTGTTCGTAGTTACTTTGAGGATAGAATCACATACTCCTTCTCTTACATTCGGATATGCAATTATAGTGATACCCATGCTTGAAAATAAGAAAAATTACCACTTTGGAATAATACTAGATTTATTGTATTTTGTACTGACTACTATGATCCCTATGATTGCTACTGCAAATACCATTACTGCAGTAACTGCACCAAATTCTGGTGATACATGAGTACCGACAATTTCGATTTTCTCAGTACCTTTATCAAAATCAATTGCCAATGTTCTTGCTTGGTTATTATTTGTTGTTTCCTCAGCAATTGTACTTTGATGATCTTCAAAGACTGTGTAAGCATCATCAGCGTTCGTTCCTTGTTTCTTGGAGTCTGTTGAGTTTCTTGGAAGCTCAATTGTCAATCTTCCATTTGATTGCGAAGAGACGTTAGCCAAAAGCGTCGCACCGTCATTCTCTGCAACAATGCTATTAATTTTATTGCCACTACCAGTGATTTGATACTTGACTGGATAGGTTTTACTGCTAATATTTAGGGCATATATATTATTACTGGGAGTTGTTATTGTTTTATTATTCTTTATTGTTATTAATTTGTTATTAGTCTGAGTTAATATGTTGTCTCTTGTTGCACTTGTTATTTTAATACCAGCAGTTTTCATAGTTGTATTATTTGGAACAAGCGTCGCTTTAAACGATGAACTTTGATATGAATCAGACTTTGGTTTTGGTAATGAATTATCTTTTAATTGCTCATTTTTATGGGATTTTGGAGGTATTGCTACATCATCACCCTCATCATCGTATTCTCCAAGTGGCATCGGAAACAAAAAAGGAGTAGTGGTAGTAGCGTTATTACTTGTTATTGTTGATGGATGGTGATAATGATGATGCTGCTTTTGTTGTTCTTCCTTTCTATCTAGCACCCCAATAACGTTTATGCTATACCATTTTATTAAATTAGTATGATTAACATTGCAAGTTAATTTAGCAGTTAGTTTATTTACTCCCTGTGTAATAATACGATAGTTCCCATTATAAATAAAGGTCCATGTTGAATAGTCATTTATTCCACCAGCTCCGGTTGCTAAAACTTTTTTGAATGATTTTAGAACATTCGAATTAATGTAAATTTGGCAATCAGTAGCGGCATTATCTGTAGATGTTCCAAAGATTATCAATCTATCAATTGGAACTTGTTGGCCAGCAGTAGGCGATGTAATTTTTAAACCCATTTCATTTGGTGTTTGCTGTGCATATGTAGAAGAATTAGACAAGGAAGCAGAGGCAAGAAATATTTCAAAAACGAGAATTAGCACCAGCGTTTCTGACTTACGTGGAATAAATTTTTTCATAACAGTGATATGACAATTGATTCAAATAATAAATTGCAAGAGAAAAAACATTGATTGTTTACTTCTAAGATATCAATTTTTATTTTATAATAATGCTTATCGTAGATCTATCCAGAGTAATGCAGTTGCAGATATGTCCCTTGTACGATTAGAAACAGGTGATATTCATTTATGTGAATAGAAGTAAATTTTTTATAACATGCAGCAGCGACAGTAAACGTTAAGAACTTAAGTGGAACTTATACAGATATACATAATGCAGAAGAACACCGAGATTGCAGAATTGCGACTATTGCATATCGAAGATGTAAAACAAGCCATACCACTGGATCTTTTTGAAGAATTGGAGAAACAATAGACTATATGGAGTATGTAGTAATCTCTACAGATCCTGAAAAGGTAATAGACGACTTCGGTGCTATGGCAGAAGTCTATAAGGTTCTGAGCAGGGGCAAAGCAAAACATTAGTAATATTGAATAATGGAATGGATGCTGACCTGCTAGTGGTTCGTGAAGAATGTTTTGGTTCAGCTTTACAACATTTCACAGGTAGCATGGAAGATGTAAAAAATAGCACTTGCAAACAATCTTCGTCTGAATGAGCAAGGAGTTTTCGATAAAATGAAAGAGTTTCTGGTTCAACTGAGGAAGAAGTTTATCAAGTATTAGGCTTGAATTGGATTCAGCCATAATGCATGACTTGCACAAAGAAGAGATAGACTACTAAAATTGGCATAGTACAATGATTTAAAAGGATACTTGTAGATTCACACTAACAGTACTGACTGAACAACATGTGTACAAAATATAGCTTTAGTCGCTGATGAAAAATTTGGACCCGAATATATTGCAATTACAGACCCCACAATAAGTCTGGTATTAACTAATGGACTTAATGAAAACAGATACCAATCAGACAAACAAAATTACTGAGATGAATGACAAATTGAAGAAGAAGCACTACCCATCACATCTATCGAATAGTTTTCGAATTCTGTCTGCTGCAGAAGTAAACATAATGAAGGATAGATTGCTTTACATTGCGAATAATGTGCTAAACAGACTTGACATAATATGAGCTGCAATCCATTTCAATTTCGCTCAACCACGTGAAGTCCAGACTGAAAGGTTGGTAAAGAGCAGAGAACCCCAAGTGTCGGTGTGCTATTTCCATCCTACCGATCGACTGATAAATAAATGAGATTGATATCTCTAAATAGTGAGAAGATATAGATATTGTAAAGACGACGAGCACCGTTCTTGAAATTGATGCGCAATATGACCACCTTGATTTAAAAAACCATTATATAATATTGGCAAGTACAAAAGTATGTCAAACTTGTAATTGATTCAGATGCACATCATCCCTGTTCGTTTGTATTATTGATATTTAGCAGCACAAGCAGGACGGGCTGGGCATAAAAATCAGACATTCTTAATACACTGCCTGTAGACAGGCTGATAAGAGTCTCAAATAAAAAGTGGTAAACATGTAAAATTTTTATATCCTAGACATATTTAGTAATCCTCTGTATGATATATATGCATACCTCTAGTCTAGAGAGAGACGAAATAAGAACAAGGAAGCTCTTTCTTGGTATTTTTTACTTTTGTGCTGCATCTATGGCAGCTATCACTTTTTACGCTCTCTACGTTAGTATAGGAGAATACCTTACTACGGGAAAAGTAGTTATTGGTGAAGTATTAGTCAATACAGACTTTCCTGTTCATGGACTTGCAAAACTTGTGTCATATCTGATGATCGTCTCTGTAGTAGGATGGTATTGTGTAACTAAACTGGGTGGAGAAAAGGTAAAAGATATTCCTAAATCTGTGAAGTCGATATTGCAATTAATTGTCCTAACCATAGCAGTAATAGCACTATACGAATTTATCTACAACTCTATTATATGGAATTCTCTCATTACAGCTGATGCAATGAAAGGAATAATGAGGCTGGACTACATAAACATACCCTATCCTAATCCTCATACACCTTGGAATCTTGTATTTGCTACAAAGATGTCTCTAGCAGCATTTCTCATCTCTGCACACGGGCTTTACACTATATCAAAACCTAAGAAGAGAGAAGAGTAATACTGTGTCGATAATCAGAAAATTTACCTTATATTTATAGACGATACAAGATACGTACATGTTACTGGCACCATTGTAACCAAAATAGTAATTCTTAATGTTGATTCAAGCAAAGAATAGATATTTAAAACTCAAACGCCCTTGGTTTACGGAGATTGTTGACATTGTCCCTGCAAGTAGGTTGCTGCGATTATATATCGATTTCAAAAGTCAAGTCCTGAAGGTTGGATAAGTGTATAAACAATTAACAAAATGATTTTTCTCGATCAAAACGTCCGATCCTGTGCCTGTCTGTCAATTGCGTAAGATAATACAAGTAGGTAATCAAAAAGGTGTATTGAATTGATGAAAAAAGAATTATCTGGTACAAACAAAAGGGTATGATATAGAAGCTAACTATGTGTGGAATTGCATATATTAAACAATAGTCTCTATCCATGAACTTGGCATTTTTACTACCGCTGCTGCTTTTGGTGATTTTTTATGTGTTATCACCTTCTGTAAGAGAGCATATACAGTAACCTTAAATTTCGATTTAAAACATATGGTATAATTGAATAAGATTAATTCTGTTGTGGATTCTGAGATGGGTAACCTTATTTCTGACCTTCAAACTTTGATTAGGCAACCCAGTGTTTCTGCAAAAAAGCAAGGCCTCGTTGAATGTGCCAATCTTATTGCAGATATTATGCATAAAGCCGGAATTAGCTCTGAAGTATTGTACCTTGACAATCATAGAGGAAATGATGATACAAAAGATGTTCCTCCGCCAATAGTTTACGGCGAAGTTAAATCTAAAGCAAATCCACATGGAAAGACCATTTTATTTTACAACCATTATGACATACAGCCTGAAGAGCCAGTAGAGTTGTGGAAAGAAGATCCATTCAGCGGTAAGGTTGAAGGTAACTATATCTTTGGACGCGGGTCTGCAGATGATAAAGGCGAGCTAATAACACGTATTAAAGCAGTGGAATGTTTTCTAAAAAAGGTTGGGGACGTACCATGTAATGTAAAATTTATTATCGAAGGAGAAGAGGAAATTGGGAGCGTGCATGTTGAACAATACCTTACCAAGTATAGGCAAAAACTTGTATGTGACGGAGTAATTTGGGAATTTGGTTATGTTGATGAAAGAGATAGACCAATTATCAGCCTTGGAATGAAAGGGCTGCTTTATGTTGAGTTAATAGCAAAGGGACTCTCCAGAGATGCCCATTCCAGTCTAGCGGTTTTAATTGAAAATCCAGCATGGCTACTTGTTAAAGCACTAAATACTATGAAAGATGAAAATGGAAAAATTCTGATAAAGGATTGGTATAAAGAAGTAAGGGAATTTACTCCAGAGGAACTTGCAGTTCTTGCTAGTGAACCATTTGATGATCAAGAATTCAAAAAAGAGTACGGTATAGATAAGTTTGTTAATAATATAAAGGATATCGAAGAGGTCAAGAAAGCAATGGCAGGAGGGCCAACATGTAATATTGCGGGTTTAGAATCTGGATATAATGGCAAAGGCGCAAAAACTGTTCTTCCAGCTACTGCTCATGCCAAAATGGATTTCAGGCTTGTCCCAAATATGGTTCCTGAAAAACAGTTTGAACGCCTTAAAAATCATTTAAAGGAAAATGGATTTGGTGACTACATAGAAGTAAATTTCATCCATGGAGAAACAGCTGCCAGAACATCAGTCAGTGATCCCTTTGTAAAAGCTGTTGAAGAATCTGCAAAGGAAATTTTTGGTACAGCAGTCATCAGCGTGTCATCAGCTGGCACAGGACCAATGTATTCGTTTGTCAAAATTCTGGATACACCATGTATTTCTATAGGTAGTACCTACGTATATGCGAAGATTCATTCGCCAAATGAATTTGCAAGAATTGATCTGTTAAATAAAACGACTAAATGCATGGGCAATATTATAGAGAAATTTGCTAGTTCAACCATCACATGAAAAGAACATGAAATAAGGGTAATGTCATAGAAAGGTTCAGGCTATATTATGGAAAGTTTAAGGAATATTTTTCTATTGTCTCTACATGAATGTAAACGATCCATGATTCACTCTACTTCATTCATGTCTTTTCAACTAATTGTAATAGAACCTACATCATAGTACTAATATTCTTGTTTAATAATTTGATGATTTCGTAATTGAAGTTAGTTAAAGGTTATTGCTACTCTATATTCATATACGCGTCTCTATTTTTCTCCGATATTGCAAGATTGTCTGTAATTGTCTTATACCTGAACTTATTGAATAGAAGTAGCAAAAACAGCATGCATTTATAACTATCCTTTCATGATTTTATCTTTCAATATGCAATCATCCGCTGATTCAAAAAATGTCTTTCTTTCTCCACAATCTATTGCAGTTATAGGAGCCTCTGAAAAACCGGGTGTCGGTAAGGCAATCTTCTCTAACATCATAAATGGATACAAAGGAAAAATTTATCCAATTACTCCTTCAAATCCTACTGTTTTCGGTCTTGATGCTTACAAAAGCGTTCTTGATATTCCCGAAAATATTGATCTCGCTGTAATTGCAACTCCAAACAGAAGTATGCCTGCAGTAATAGAAGAAGTCGGTAAGAAAAAAATCAAAGGCACAATTATTGTTTCGGCTGGATTTAAAGAAGTTGGTGAAGAAGGTGCAAAACTCGAAAAAGAAGTAGGAGAAATTGGTAAAAAATATGGCACGAGGATTATAGGTCCAAACTGTCTTGGTATTATGAGCTTATCAGCACACAACATGATGAATGCAACTTTTTTAAAAGTTACACCTAAACATGGCAACATCGCACTGGTATCTCAGAGCGGTGCAATTTGCGCGGCCACCGTGGAAGATGCAATGGCTCAGGGAATAGGTTTTTCAAAAGTAATCAGCATGGGTAACAAGGTGGATATGGATGAAAATGATATTCTTGAATTGTTAGCAGAGGATCAAGAAACAAAAGTTATCGTGATGTATCTTGAAGATATTCATGATGGCAGACAGTTTATGGAAATTGCTAAAAGGATTACAAAGGAAAAGAAGAAACCGATTATAGTACAGAAAGCGGGCAGAACTCCTGAAGGTGCAAAGGCTGCAATGTCCCATACAGGAGCATTGATGGGAGCCGATGAGATATACGACGCTCTATTTGCTCAATCAGGGGTAATTAGAGTAGATACAACGCAAGAGTTATTCGAACTTTCCACTGCCTTCTCAAAACAACCTATGCCGCTAGGCCATGGCGGAGTTGTAATAGTGTCAAATGCTGGCGGACCTGCTATTATATCAACCGATGCTTGCTCAAAATTTGGATTAAAAATGGCTGATCTATCGGCATCAAGAGAAGTAATTGCCAAAATAATACCACCCCATGGCTCGGCAAGAAATCCTGTAGATATAGTAGGTGACGCTGACTTTAACCGCTTTGAAAAAGTTCTTGTTGAAGTATTATCAAATCCAAATGTCAGCTCGGTAGTTGCAATGTGTACTCCTTCCGCTACCTTAGATTACAATGAACTGGCAAGAACAATTGTTAAAATATCAAAGAGTATAGGCAAGACAACGCTTGCTGCGTTGATGGGACTTGCAGAAGGTACTGAAAATAAACAGATTTTATCAGATGGAGGAATACCACACTTCATGTATGCAGAACCTGCAATCCAAACTCTGGACGCAATGTATCGCTTTGGAAATTGGCTATCAAGACCAAAAGACGACGTACAAAGCTTAAAGGTCAACAAGGAAAAGGTAAAAGCAGTTTTTGATAATGTGAAAAAACAGGGAAGAACAAATCTATTAGAGGAAGAAGGTTATGAGATTCTTACTGCCTATGGCTTTCCTACTCCAAAAAGCATTCTTGGAACCAGTGAAGATCAGTGTATAAAGGCTGCCAAGGAAATTGGTCTTCCAGTTGTAATGAAGATTGTGTCGCAGGATATTGTCCACAAGTCTGATATAGGAGGAGTTAAAGTTGGATTAAAAAGCGATGATGAAGTCAGAATGGCGTTTAAAACAGTAATGGATAATGCCAAGAGATACAAGACAGATGCAAAGATCAAAGGGGTGCTTATACAGGAGATGGTAAAATCTGCAAAGGAAACAATTCTGGGTGCAAAACGAGATCCGCTATTCGGCCCGCTTGTTATGTTCGGTCTTGGTGGTATCTATGTTGAAGTTCTCAAAGATGTTGTTTTTAGGCTCGCTCCTATTGACGAGCAGGAGGCATCAAGAATGGTCGAATCAATAAAGACAATTAAACTGCTGAAAGGTGTCAGGGGAGAAAAACCATCCGATTTGAAAGCTGTGGTAGATAGCCTCCTGCGGCTTTCGCAGTTAGTTACAGAGTTTCCTGAAATCGAAGAATTTGATATCAATCCGTTGCTGGTTCTAGAAGAAGGAAAAGGTGCACGTGTAGTGGATGTTAGAATAGGTTTGAGAAGAACTACTTTCAAGTGAGGTTAAGTTAACTTGGTTCCACATTCTTCACAGAAAATGGCATCTTCTTCATTTTGATAGCCACATGAGAGGCATTTGCCCGATCCCTTTGTCTTAGGAAAGGCGGGATTTGTTGCTCCTACTTTTGTCCTGCTATCAATAAGAACAATGTCTCCAATTTTTGAAATATTATTCCAAAAAACTTCGTTGGCCTGCCGAACACTACTACTACTAATATTATTATTATCATCATTTACAATTTTTATACTGATCTGCGCGTTTCCTTCTGAGGACTTGCGTAATCCAATTTCCTGAACTCTGCCAACCAGCAGTGCTTCACTATCGTAGGCAAGCATACCAATAAGTGATTGAATCGGAACAAAGCCTGCTTCAGTTGTCAATGTTGTTTTAGCAGCAGAAGTAGCTCTAGAAATAGAATCTTGGGAAAGAGCAACAGAAGGTGTTTCACTTTTATTATTAACTTCAGGTGATCGCACTTGAACAGATGCGGAAGGCTGCTGTTCTACCTTTGTAGAATTAGTAGTAGGGGAATCGAATTTGCGATATTGTGCTAATGTGTTATTGCAGGTTCTGCACTTATATTCACCTTTTTCAATCAGAGTAACTCCTTCTCCGAGCTCTTCATTTGGGTTATCATAATTAATTGCTGGTGAGCCTTCATATTCTCTTTCACATTTGCTACAATAATATTTTGAAAATCGATCCTCATCCAATCTACCTACTCCTGCTATAAATAATTCAGGGCCGCCAAGGTTTCCTTTTTTCTGTTCCTCCTCTGTTATTTTTGCAAAAACGTATCCACCAGAACCACGCAATTTCTTTTCGCGCAGATCATCTCCTTCAATCATCATAGATCTTATATATACTACTTGGTTTGTTCAAGTTATTTAAAACATTCTATTGCTCTATCGAGCCATTATTTGTATATATTGTGAAGCAGTGTTATTTCTTTGTATTTTCTATGAAAAGTAAATTCATTCAGAGATATTTACAACTGTTATCAATGACAGAATATAGGCTAGTAAGAAAAAGACAGTTCGGAACATGCTTAACTTGATTCTATAGAAAACGTCTTTCTCACTCTATGAAATAAATATTTAATTTAAGTCCGCATACCTTATATGCTTGTGATTTGTAATATATGCAAGCAAAAGGTTTACGGCGGATCTGTTAAGTAAATACTTCTCATATCATCCGTGGCTTTTGTATAATTTCTCAAAAGTGAGAAGTAAATGACAACAACAACAACAACATTTCAACAATTAGGATTGAGTGCCGAAATTATTAAAGCACTCAAAGAAAATAAATTTGAAGCGCCTTTTCCTATTCAAGAGGAGGCTATACCATTTATATTAAAAGGTGTAGATGTAATAGGCCAGGCGCATACAGGAACTGGTAAGACAGCAGCTTTTGCACTACCTATACTAACAAAGGTAAGGCGCAGTGGCCCAATTCAAGCACTGATACTAGTGCCAACAAGGGAGCTAGCAGTACAGGTAACAACTGAGATTAATAAATTAGCAAAATATACTGGAATCAGAACAGTATCCATTTATGGAGGACAGAGTATTAACATTCAACACGATCAACTGAAAAAAGGGGTGCAAATAGTAGTTGCAACTCCTGGCAGGTTGATTGATCATGTAAAGCAGGGTTCAATCCGACTCGACGATGTAAGTTTTGTCGTTCTTGATGAGGCAGACAGAATGCTCGATATGGGCTTTATTGACGATATAAAGTTCATATTGTTCTATATAAATGAAGAAAGACAAACATGTCTATTCTCTGCGACTATGCCGCCAGCGATATTGAGGTTAGCACAGGAGTACATGAAAGATATTGAGGAAATTAGGCTCAACAAAGAAGAAGTGGGTCTTGACACTATACAACAATCCTACTTGGTTATACACGAGAGAGAAAAATTCAAGTACCTGTGTCACTTTATCAAGAACAGAGATAAGAAGCAGACGATTGTTTTCGCTGCCACCAAACAAAGAACTCAGAGACTAGCTGTCGAGTTGAAACAGGAAGGATTTAAAGCAATCACAATTCATGGAGATCTTTCACAAAAGCAGCGAGACAACGCAATGTATAGATTCAAAAAGGGAAGTGAAGACATTCTTGTAGCTACTGACATTGCAGCAAGGGGAATAGATGTTCCAGCAGTAGGACATGTAATCAACTATGACGTTCCTGAAGATCCATTGATTTACTTTCATAGAATTGGAAGAACAGCTAGGGCTGGAGGAACTGGTATAGCTATCTCGTTGGTTTCACAAGATAGGGTTGAAGATTTTGGAAGAGTCCTGAGACAGACAGAACACCCAATTCGCAAGCTAAATGAAGAAATGGGAATCGAGGTGCCCATAGCTCGACAACGCTTGTATGGTGGATATCCACAAAGACGTAGTTATAGTGGTGGTAGTAGTAGTAACACCTATAGAGGCAGAGGTAGGTATAGTAATGATACCAGAGGCAGGCAGAGTTATGGAGAATCAAGATATGGTAATGGTAGCTCTGGAAGACGCTATAACTATAGCCAAAGACAAGGTGGTAACGTGCGAAATCGCTACCATTATTAATTAAATGCTTCAATAGAACTGAAATTACTTACAAATGCAAGACAGGTCTTTTATTTTACTGTTGAAGGCATTGATAATATGTCTGAAAGTGACACCAAAGCATAGTTAGTTGCTTTATTATTTAAATTGCGCTTGGAGGCACTTCATATTTTATTTTAAAGAAATATAAGAAAAATAATACTATCCCTAATAGAAAGGTAGACAACATACATAACTAGACACTATTTTTAATATATTGTTTTATGACAAACACCGATGCTTATTTTAGATTTTTCTAAAATTGATCGTCTTTGGTATTATAATTTAGTGAAATTTGGTCTTATTTTATAAATATCTTTTCTAGGCTGTCCTTCACTTTGTATTTCATTTCATTTGAGATCGAGTTTTTACTAACTCAATTTGAATAAGTTACACAATTATCTTTTCCATAACAGCATTTTTAATATTACATGATATTTATTTGGCTCGTGAACATCGTGGTTATAAACTGGTCTTATCTCTTTAATCTATCAAAAATATTCCTGGCTTCTTTGTAATTTCAATATTCTAAATATGAGTTAGCTTTTTTGAAATGAGTTGGGTAAAATATTGACAGGAAAAAGCGTGATCATCTTAGTTGTCATTATAGGACTCATAGGGTTACATATTAAAACTTAAAACCCTTATAATTTTATCTTCGTTTATTACAAATTTAGGTTGATTGCGAAAAACTCCTAAGTAGGTAACAATATATCTCAAAATGATGACTTTATGGTAATTACAAATAAACGTTCCATATTGAAATTTCTTGAAAAGAAGTATATATCTTGACTAGCAGGCAATGTTCAATTCCAATTCCTGTATAAGACTGGTAACAGACTTTCTCTTCTGAAAGTAGATCTTTAATCGCTAAGATATCTACATTCATTCTAAAAGGTACACGTTCTCTATATGATTTGTGATTTGAGATGACCTATAGGATACAGAAGGCTACAATATATCTTATCGAATAGAAAACTTCGCAAAAGAGAATGATTGCTAAAAGCTAACTATAGGTAGTCAGCCTTGTGCTTTACAGGTCAAACAGGTCAAACATTAGTCAAAAATTATCAGCGTCTGGAGTAATGTTGAGCTACCTTGACAAAACCAGCTTGCTTATCAATCTAAGGCAGATTTGGCTAGACTTTACGAAGTTTGTATTAGAAAACCTAAGCTGATTTGAATATAAAAGAGGTTGGTGCGAATTTAGCTAGCATTTTTGTCTTTGTCTTTGAATGTTTTAATTCCAAGTGTTGGCAATATGAACAAAAGACTGAAAATACCTCCTAGTAGCCATGCAATAGGATAACCCATATAGTGTACAATAAATGAAAATATAAGTGGGACCCAAAAAGCACCAAACAACGATAAGCCATTAACCCAGCTTATGGCAAGGGTATCGTATTCTGACTGCAGAGGAGTTATTGTTCTTCTTCTTTCTACATTTACTTCATTTCTTCTTCTTATTCTATATGCTTCTTTTGCTGCAGTATATGCTACAGTAAAAACTCCAGCTGAAAAGATTCCTACCAGAACAGTTGAAATTACAACTATATACACTGCTGTTGATGTATTTGTAATGACAGAAGAAATTGCCGCTATGCTGCTTGACATTGCCAGGCCGCAGACAAACAAAAGTTTCTTGATATTTCTAATTCTATCATAGATTCTTCCAAATACAGGAGCTGCTACAAGAGCAAATACTAGACTCAAACTTCCAACTAAACCAGCTATTGATGAATTTATCTTCAAATAATCTTCCAAATAAAATACAGCAAATGTCAAAGTTAGACCCCATGCTATCTGTGCTCCCAGCAATACTAATCCAAATCCCAATAGAGATTTGTCAAATAACACTCTGCGAATATCAGACACCTTGATTTCAAAGCCTCTGCCTAATTCCTGTTGTTCTGGTTCTTGTTCTTCTTTTCTTGGCAATAATACAATTAATAGTAGACTGCTGATCAATCCTAATCCTCCGCTTACCAGTAAGCTTTGCCTCCATCCTATAATTTCTGCAATGATTACCCATCCAAATAACCCTATAATACCACCTACAGAATGAGCTGAATTGAGCAGTCCTACTGCTAATCCTTCAGATCTTCTTCCCAAGTATCGTGTAATCAAAGTAACGCTGGGACCAAAGAAAAATGCCATTCCAAGGCCGACTACAAATCTCAATAATTCTATTTGTTGTAACTGTGAAGATAGACCACAAAGTAGTGCTGCAAATGAAGCTATTGTAATCCCATATATCGCAGTTTTCCTAGAACCCTGTTTTGCAGCAAGAATTCCACCAGGCACTTGAAATATACCTATACCTACAAAGAAGCTTGCAGTAATTAATCCAAGCAAAGAAACATCCTGTTTGAAGTCTGATGCGATATATGAGAATATAGATGCGATATTAAACCAATTTATTGCATATGTTATCCTAGCAAATAGCAAAGTCAAAATACCAGCACGATTGACTTTATCCAACCTTTCCAAGTTATTTTGCTAGTTGGTCTACATCTAGCATATTTTATTGTAGTCAAAGTATGTATTTAGATTAGATAGGGCGAATCCTTGGGATAGGTGCTCCAAAAGAAGATGCATTAGCGATTTTATGTACAAGTTCATGCACACACATGAATTTGTCTTTTGTTAAAATTAGACTGGTGAAAAGTGCCTATTTGGGAATACATATGTTAAATTTTGAACCATGATTACTTTTGTAACAATTTCATTTGTTCATCAATAGTGATTTTATAAGTGCATCTTTTTCTCTAGTACAATGATCACTTCATCGATCGAATAGTATGATCAATAGTACGGCTTCTCATAAATAGTTGATTTTTTATTACAACATTGTTATGAAATATAGAAGCAGAACTGATATCGTTGGGTTAATTCTAGAATCTGCCAATGGCGGTGGAGCTACCAAGACAAAAATAATGTACAAAGCATTCCTGTCTTATGCACAGCTAAAGGAATACTTGACAGTTTTGTTAGAAAATGGTTTG
>Ga0157286_10000002_pt1 | contig 22610 bp, 22 predicted proteins | sample NitcycUS089202R1_FD_108706 | JGI IMG/M metagenome (GOLD analysis project Ga0157286, IMG submission 108706) | Soil microbial communities from Arlington Agricultural Research Station in Wisconsin, USA - Nitrogen cycling UWRJ-S089-202R-1 | ecosystem: Environmental > Terrestrial > Soil >... | reverse complement strand
TGCAGACATGGAATACGCTGTAGACCCTATTGGAGTAGATATTATAACGCCGTCACTGTTATCATGCCATACGTCTTTACCGTTTATTCTAAGTACATGCTCCATTAATGTTGCGCTCTTGCTTGGGAATACTGCGACATCATTTAGAACAGGCTCCACCTCTTTTCCATCTACTCTAACTGCTAAACGAAATACCTCATCAACTTCATAATCATTTCTCTTCAATCTTAAAATTGAGGATTCTAAGTCTTTGACTTCTAACTGAGCCAGAAACCCGGTAGCGTCCGATTCATAAACTCCAAGAACAGGTGCAGAGTCGGTTACAACTCTATGAAAATAGTCAAGAATGCCTCTGTCTCCGCCAGCGACTACGACGAGATCGACTTCCTTTGCCAATTTATAGCATGTATCTTTCATAAATTGTGTATTAATATTCAATAAATCGAGTGTCTTTTTCATTTGCAATAGCAACGCTCCATTCCTAGAATCTGAGCCTGACAGGGCTATTTTCATCATTATCACCTTAAAAGATTAATTATTTTAATTTAAGGGTGCAAAAATAACCTTTCATAACCAAACTTCATGATTTCTGAAAAGAAACAGTGCCATAGTAATAATATGCATTTTGCTCAATCTTTGATTTTGGAGGGATCTTGTTCAAACCTGTTAACCTTGTTTCAAGGGCTGCACGTACCGCTCCAGCTGCAAAACAGATAGCCCATAAAGGATCTCTCTCTTTTAGGTATGAACAGCAAAATGCTGCTGATAGGATATCACCTGCACCCGTATAATCTGAAGTGTCTACATCTACTTTTACCCAATAATGCGTATCATTATGCAATAAGTGGGTAAAAGTACGATCAGTAAAAATAACAAATTTTACCCCTTTAGATGATTGTAAAAATTTCATTGCTGCAAATTCCTCGAGACCTCCAGTTAATGCTGCAAGTTCTTGCTTATCTGCCTTTATTGCTGTTATGCCTGACAGATCCAATTCCACTTTATCGAGTAATGATATTGGTCCTGATGAGTATTTGATTGACCTACTGTAGCCTTGTGGATCAAGCATTACAAAATCTCCTTTTCCACCATCTTTAACTATTGCCCTAAGTACGTTAAGGGGAACCTCGTCTATCACTGGACTTACTAGCCAACAATCAGCATGTATTTTTTGAATATCTTCCTCAGTCAAAGGTAAACATTTTGAAAGCAAAAATAAATCTCGAGTATCCTTATTTAATATGATTTCGAATTTTGTTGTAGGACATTCAGTGATCTGATACTCTTTGACGGCAATACCACGATCACATAAAAAATCCACATATAGTGCACAAAAATCCTTTCCTACTTTTGTTGCGAGAATAACTTCAAACTCGAACTGTCTGGCAGTGAGACCACAGTAGCATGCAGGACCGCCAAGGCTCCTAGTGATCTTTCCTTTTATATCATATATAAAATCGATTACTATGTGCGATGCTACTGCTATTTTCATAGTGTTATGATAAATCGGTCTATTATAATATAATATTAGTTACTCGCTGACTCTTAAGGATTTTGTGTATGTTCTTGGTGATAATCGATTAATTGGAAACATCCAGCAGGGACAATATCATTTAAGAAACCAATAATATAATATAATATATTTATATAGTAGTCAATAAAAAATCAAAAAGACTATATGATTATTGGTTAATCATATCAAATATGAAATCAGAGCAATTCTCTAGAAATATTTTGGATCTTGATCCGGCAATTAGATTTGCCGGAATAGTGGAAAAATCTGGACACCTGTATGCTGGGAATAGCAGAGAAGGCGTCAAAGAACATCTTACAGGAAGAAACCCAGAACTGAGCTTGGCTCAATCTGCGTATATTGTCGACTTGAGGAAGTTTTTTGCTTCGCAATTAGGTAAATTAAGCTATGTTATTTACTATTACGATAAAGTGAAGATGGTTACTATGCCGGTCAAGGAGCATGTGCTTGTATTTTCGTCAGATCACAGTGCTAACACAGATGATCTGTTGTATAAGATCAGGCAGTATATTCAATCAGTAGAATCAGATTTATCATTATATCCTCCATCTACTATAATAAACAATGAAAAGAAAGAAGTAGTAAGAAACCTTCACTTATCTGGCATTTCTGAGGACATGATTGCTGATCAACTCGATATTGACATTAATACAGTCAAGATGATCATCCAAGAAATAAACACCTTGTAAGTATTGGATTAAATAGTGTTAGAGTTTAACATTGTCCTCTTTTTATTATATATATTCTTAATAACCAAAGCGTAATCTTTAGATCTGTTTAAAATATACGTATGTATGTCAAGTACCCATCTTTTAGTTAAAACTGAATATATTGATAATCATATGTGTTATTCCAGACAAAAACAACCATTAAGCAATGCTTATAATAACTACTAATCAAATGATTAGAGAATGAGTGAATTACTAACCAAAAGCGGTAACCATAGAGTTAGGAAAATTAATGACTTTATATTTCAGATTGAAAAAGACGTCTCAAAGGGAATGAGAGTCCCTGTTACTATTTACGCTACGGATAATCTTATTTCAAAGATGGTTACTGATAGAACCATCGATCAGGCAGCAAATGTATCAACTCTACCCGGAGTAAGGAAACATGTTGTAGTTCTTCCAGATGGACATGAAGGTTATGGATTTCCAGTAGGTGGTGTCGCTGCACTTGATCTTGACGAAGGTGTTATTAGTCCAGGGGGTGTAGGCTATGACATCAATTGTGGTGTAAGGTTGCTTGCAACAAGCTTAATTGAAAAAGATGTAAAACCAAAAATAAAAGATCTTGTAAATGAACTCTTTAGATCGATTCCGTCAGGACTTGGAAGTCAGGGAGCTATTAAGCTGACCAAATCAAACCTTGACGAATTACTTGTAGATGGCGTAAAATGGGCTATAGAACATGGATATGGATGGAATCAGGATGCTGAAGTCTGTGAGGAAGGCGGAAGAATGGTCGGTGCTGATCCCAAAAGTGTTTCAGACATGGCAAGGAAGCGAGGGTCACCACAATTGGGTAGCTTGGGTTCAGGCAACCATTTCCTTGAGATACAGAAAGTTAACAGGATATATGATGAGAGAGCCGCAAAAGCTATGGGCATAACTCAAGAGGGACAATTGACAGTTTTAATCCACTGTGGTTCAAGAGGACTGGGGCATCAAATATGTAGTGACTATTTACGCATTTCCGAAATTGCTTTACGGAACCAAGGTATGAAACTTGCAGACAGGGAGCTTGCGTGTGTTCCAAACAATTCACCTGAAGGTGAAGATTATCGCAAAGCAATGAATTGTGCTTTGAACTTTGCGTGGTCTAACAGGCAACTGATAACGCACTGGACAAGAAAGACATTCGAAAAAGTATTTCAAATGAGCGAACAACAATTAGATATGAACCTTGTATATGATGTCGCACATAATATTGCTAAAGTTGAACGTCATAAAGTGGAAGGCGAAGGAATGAGAAAGTTAGTCATCCATAGAAAGGGAGCTACCAGAGCATTTCCAGCAGGAATGGATGAACTTCCTAATAAATACTTTAGTATTGGCCAACCGGTAATTATACCCGGATCCATGGGAACTGCAAGCTGGATCCTTTTAGGCAATAAAAAGTCTCTTGATTTAAGTTTTGGATCGACTGCACATGGTGCAGGTAGGACAATGTCAAGGTCTGCTGCAAAAAGAAGCTACAGTGTAGAAAATGTCAGAAACAGATTAGAATCGAAAGGCATCTATATTAAGGCAATGACAAAGGATGGGGTAGTAGAGGAAACGCCTGATGCGTACAAGGATGTAGATGAAGTTGCTGACGTATCCCACTCACTTGGGATCGCGACTAAGGTAGTTAGATTAATTCCAGTCGGAGTGATAAAAGGTTAATGTCAAAAGAAGAAGAAGATCCAGATATTGCAATTATTAAAGCTCGAAAAATGAAAGTGCTGAGAGAACAAGCAGCTGAACTTGAAAAGGCGCGGATAGAAAGACAGCGACTTCAAGAATCAAAGGTACAACACAAAAGAGGTAACCGAGAAATTATATCTGACTACTTGTATGACAGAGGGGAGGAAGTCCTAAAACTTGCGGAGTCTCAATTTCCAATTCAAACAAAATCACTGGTCAGTGAAATTGTGGAATTGATTAGAATTGGCGAGATCAAGCAGAAAATATCAGGTGGAGAGTTACTAGCCTTATTTCGATCCGTTGGCATAAACGTCAGGGTTAATACAACTATTAAAATCGAAGACCATGGCAAATTAGTTTCATTCTCAGATAAATTAAAGCAAGGAAATGAAGGTGTAACGGATGGCTAGTAGCAATGGTGGTTTTGGGCACCTTTATATTGGATTTTCAAACGACCGATTTTGAATTCGATTCTAAAGTAGCGATGCAAGTACTATCTGAATGTCGGAAAATATGCCGTTTTGCTAACGACAATGATACTTTTGCCTTAGATAATCCGATCTCTAGTGCAGGATGGTCGTTTGCTAAGTTGTTTCTTTCTGGTGAATTTGTAGAAAGATTATGTGAGATTAAGGTAGATGAAATTGAGAGTTCGCGGGGAAAAAAGTTTGAGGATAAATTTGTTTCATGGTTACAAGCAAAGTTAAAAGATAATAACTGCAAAGCTCAACTAAAAATCGCAATGGAGATGAGATGAAATTAAACATAGCATAAATGATGTCAAGATGGTTCTATATAAGTTGCTAATATAAGACCTTGAGGCACCAGTCTGCTGATTTAGAATTGAAAATACTATAAGACTGGCCTAAACTGATCTAGTTCCAAATACATTACTCCGATCATATCATCTTCTACTTATGTGAAAACGTTAACGAACAACGTTTATTTTTATATTCCGGTATTTGTAATAGATATGCCTATTCTACCAATTGATTCAGGGCGATATGGAAGCAGAGAAATAAGAGAAATATTTGAGGAAAAAAAACGACTAGACTATCAACTAGAGTTCGAGGCTGCAGTAGCAATGGCACAAGCCAAAGTTAACATTATACCCTCTGACGCTTGCGATGAAATCGTAAAAGAGACAAAATCTGGCAAGATTAGAGTTGACAGGATTAAGGAATTAGAGACAGTTAGTGATCATGATACAGCCGCATTAGTTGAGGCTTTAAGCGAACAATGTTCAGATAGAACAAAGCCATGGATCCATTACGGTCTGACAAGTAATGATGTAGTAGATACCGCTACTTCAATGCAAGTGAGGGATGCATTAAATATTATCGAGCCTAAAATTTTTAGGCTAGCAACTATTCTGGTTAACAGGGCAATAGAATTTCGAACTCAACCTGCTGTGGGAAGGACTCATGGACAACATTCAAGTATCGTATCATTCGGATTAAAATTTGCAATATGGGCGGTAGAACTCGCAAAACACATTGAGAGAATCGAAGAAGGTAAAAAACGTTTTTTGCTTTGCAAAACCCTAGGAGTTGTTGGAACTGGTTCTTCGATGGGGGAAAGAGCATTGGAGGTTCAGATGGAAGTTGCTAACTATTTGGACCTTTATGCTGTTGATGCTGCTACTCAAATTATTCCTCGTGAACGATATGCAGAGATTCAATTTTTGATTGCATTGACAGGTTCTACACTTGATAAAATTGCTGTTGAAATAAGGAATCTGCAGAGGACTGAAATAGGTGAAGTTGCAGAACCATTTAGAAAAGGCCAAATGGGAAGCAGCGCGGTTCCTGTTAAGCGCAATCCAATCAAAAGCGAAAGGGTTTCTTCGCTTGCAAGGATTTTACGTTCTACAGTAGATGTAGCAATGGAAAATATACCATTATGGCATGAGAGGGATCTATCAAATTCAGCTAATGAACGTTTCATAATTCCTATGTCTATGATTATCTTAGATGAGATGCTGAATTTAATGATTAATGTTATTTCGAAATTAGCAGTAAATATAGAAAGAATTACTTCAAATCTTGACATGACTAATGGTCAAATCTATGCGGAATTTGTTCTCGAAGCATTATTAAAAAAAGGTATTCCTAGATTAGAAGCATATAGAAATATCCAAAGAATTGCATTTTCCTCGCATGATAATAAACAACATTTCCATGAGGCTATAAAGGAAGACTCCAGTATGTATCATATCCTGTCGCCAGGAGATCTGAAATCAATATTTGATGCAAAAAACCATCTTTCTGCATCATCAAAGATTATTGATAATGTTGCTAAAATAGTCGACAATATACACAAAAACTTTTTTCGTTCCGAGGCATAGAGTTTTTGCTATTCTCTAAGACGTTAGCTACTGGTATATATGTACACAATATTAAGAAGAATTTCATTGAATTTTTACCTTTATATGTCAATCAGTTTAAGATACCCATATAGGTTTGATGCTTCCATATGTGTCAATCTATTTAAATAATGGAGTAACAAAAATAAAACTGCTTTATTGTATGTTGGCATATATGTGAATGGGAATAACATGGATCAAGGAGAACCCGGTGTAGATTATAATGACAATAATTTGAACCCTCTCACGTGCGATTTGTGTAAAAAGACTTTTGATAGCCTAGATAAACTAGGTGAACATCAAAAGGTAGAACATGATATGTAATGCTAATCTTTGTCGGTAACTAATCAACAGTAAATGATATATGATGTTATTCTTTACGAATATTTCTTTAGCAGTTCTATTGATATGTGCTATAACCATCAGACTTGTGAATTGTATGGATTGTATAATAAAATAATTATGAATTATGATATCTCTTCTAATTTAATAAATATTGACATTGAATTAACGTATTCATGAACTATAAATCTGTTGTTCCTAGATTCAGTCAGTATTAATTAGAGCAACACATGGGTAATAAATTGAACTATAAGACTTATCATTGAATTATTTGGTAAAGTTGATAGGTCAGGTTCAGATTGTACCTGTAGATTGGTCTATTCTAAAAAGATGAAATTAGACATAGAAATTGAAGTCAATATTCCACTTGACATTATCGAAGATACGAACAGAATTAAAGCGGTTGAGGATGGCCTACGATTAAGTATCTCCAAAGGTCTATACGAGCAGGGAGTCTCCTTCAAAATAAATAAAATATCTTCTCGTCTAGCATGATTGACATATATAAAACCAACGCACTGTTTTTTTATATTTGATGTGTGAAGAAAAATCTGTTCCCACAATCTAAATTTTAGGAATTAACACATTTAGCTTGCCATCGCTCAATGACCGATCTTGGGAGCAACATAGCTGAACGTCATTCAAATAATTGCTGATTACTTATTCAACATTATTTGGTAATCCACATGCGTATACAATTATAAGCTTAACGTTATCTGACCTCTGCAAAGTAAACCTTTAATTGTGATTAAAAATCCAACTGATTTGGATTAGAGAATCTATAATATGGGTGCTTTCTTTTTACAACAACTCAACAGTATTTTTGGGCCTGGTGGGGGATCTGATTCTGGTTCCAATCCTCTTACATACATTCTTTGGTTCGCACCCATTTTCGTTCTAATGATTTATGGTCAGAAACTTCAGTCATGGATGATTCTCAATGACATTTCAAAATCTCTAGCAAAACTAAAAACAATGAAAGAAATATCTAGGAGAGAAGCAATAGATTATATCAAAACATCAGTTAAACCTTCAATTGATCCAAGTGAAAAAATCGATAATTTTCTCGAATATTTTACGATTATGCCTGTGGATCTTGATCCTAATGGGATTATCGGAAAACTGGATCATGTAATGAGAATCAAAGATGAAAGAATACGCTCTGAAATAAAGAGGATGGCAGATGGGATAACTGACACACATGCTTCTCGCGTTGAAAACATTCTTGAGGCTGCAACTGCTCTAAATATGATTTTTAAGGTTGTGAGACATTTTTATCTCATGGGTAAACGGACTACAAACATGTTTGTACTTGTACAATTGCAAATGGTAATGCCACTATTGTTACAAGAAGCTGAGGCATTGCAAAATGGAATAAGTGCATTTAAAAACGGTCAACCTATAGGAGATAGCATAGGTCCAATGGTTGTCGGAAAAATGATGATTGGAAAGGAAAAGAAATTAATTGCTAGAGAAACCCTCTACACAGAGGATCAATACCAGGGTAGAAAATTGTATCTACTCAAAGCAGAAGGACCAGGTGGAGCAGTAGGTAGACCTGGGGAAGGGATCCAACGACTAGCCGGCGAAATGGGCTTGAAAATTGATGTCATAATAATGATAGATGCAGCACTAAAGTTGGAAGGTGAAAAAACTGGAGCCGTTGCTGAGGGTATTGGAGCTGCCATAGGTGGTATAGGAGTTGAGAGATATCAGATTGAAGATATTGCAACCAGATTTAACATTCCTGTTTATGCTGTCATAGTAAAGGAATCTATTCAGGACGCAATATCTATTATGCGTAAAGAGATTTCTGATTCATTTGATAAAGTAAGCAACACTGTATTTAAAGTAATTGAAGATAAGACTTGTGTAGGACAATCTATTTTGGTTGTAGGTGTAGGAAATACATTGGGAGTTGCACAGTAGAACGTGTGGTTTTTATTTAGAAAGAAGAAGAAAGATAAATCTCCAACAATTTATTCTGTGGAAACATGTGAGAGCTGCGGACAAATGAGCAAAAGAAATTTTGAACTCAGTGATTATGTTTACAAGAAAGTCACTGACTGTAACAAGTGTTCGGGAATTGTTATGATCACCTCAATTTACGGTGAGTATCCATCAGAGAAACAGAATAAAATACCGTAGGTCGACCGGGGACGGGATCGAACATTGGAAAATGACAAGTTGAATAAATATAGCAGTAAACGGAGAATTATAATGTGATGATGTCAATAAAACTGTCCGAAGGAATGAATGTGTGCTCAGCTTGGGCAACTATTTTTCCATTTCCTTCTACAAGAATAGGATATGCATGGACATTTCTTCTCTTAATTAAAATTTCTATATACTGACGAGCCTTTTTTTCCTCATATTTGTCAAGTAGCCACCTAAGAGCAAATGGCAGTGTCTTAAATCTGTTCCAAACGTCTGCAAGGAATTCATCGACCTCTTTATCTTTAGTTGGTTTGCGAGAAGTTATACCAAAAATATTGCGAATTTTGCCTTCATGTACTACTCCTTGACCGTCTTTTGTTGTTACGAATGGTTCGATTGCATACGCTTGATTAGGAGCAAGATTAAACGATGAACCAATAGGCCAAGGATGGGGGAGTAAGCTCCCTGCATGGAGAGGATATTGCTCTAATGAATGACCGCTTAGGTTCTGAATAGGTCTGAATACTTGCTTTGAGATTGTAGTTTCAATCACTCTTCCAATATCGCTTGCTTTCATATTGGCCTTTGCTACTCGTATTGCTTCGCTTAATGCCACCTCAGCCGATCTCACCAATGTGTCGTATTTTGGGTCGTAGCAAACAGTTACCGCGGTATCAGCAATATATCCTTGCACATGAACGCCTATGTCTATCTTCAGGACATCGGTGTCATTTACAGCAATATTGTCGTCTGGTTCTGCAGTATAATGTGCGGCTATATCATTCAAACTAACGTTAACTGGAAATGCAGGCGCTGCTCCTCTTTTTCTGATCTCAGATTCTATTGACTCACAAATTTGAAATAATGTCGATCCAATATGGCATTTCTTTCGAGCACCTTCTCGTACTTCTGCTGCTATCTTTCCTGCCTTCTGGTAACAATCAAGAAGAAGATTCATATGATAAAACTTGTTGAAGTAGGTGATATATATAATGGTGTTCTAAAACGAAACTTAATTATACCGAAAAATGGTCCTCTCTACCAAGCTGTTTTTTGTTTGATTGTATTGCGGGGTCGTTGTCTAGCTTGGTATGATGCCAGCCTTGGGCGCTGGAGGCCGCCGGTTCAAATCCGGCCGACCCCATCACACACTTAATTTGAATTCTAAAAGCGAAAATCATGCATTCTTATTAGTATCTCTGCAAACCAATCCATTAAATTTAATTGCAACTCTGGGCCGTACTAAATACGAAATGCAGAATCAACGTGAGTTATATTTGGATCATATTATCTGACAAGCTTCCATATTACGAGGTAATCAAATAAATAGAAAGCATCATATAATGATAACATTATTGTCAGCTCGCATCATGGTCTGATTGAATTTTAATATCCCAATTGCATCACAAACACCTTCGAAGACAGTGCAACAGAATGGCTGTCTGGCAAGTTACTGGAGAGCTTGCACCATCCATAATCAATCCGGATTAATTTTCATATTTAGACCCTGTGCTAAAACATTTCGGTAGAGTTCACTAACTATTAACAAATTTGTTTCTACATTAAAAGGTTAAATTAACCTGTTAGTATAGATTCAAGGTCTATTCGGGTCTTGGAATTGAAGGATCTAATTCAAGAAGAGGAGCTAGGACAATGGAGAAGGACACATTACTCACGCGAAATCACTATGTCCCTTAATGGTATCGAAGTAATAATTATGGGTTGGGTTTCTGCAATCCGAGACCACGGCAATATCAGGTTTATCATGGTAAGAGACAGATATGGAGATATACAAGTAATTGCAAAGAAAAGTGAATGTACCGAACTGCTAATTGAACAAATAAGACAAGTAAGAGAACACAGCACTCTGGCAATTCGGGGGGAGGTTAGATCTCAAGAAAAAGCGCCTAACGGTGCAGAAGTCATCCCAGTGGAATTAAAGGTGTTTTCTATAGCAAAGAAAGCAGCTCCGTTTCTGGTTAAAAGTAAAATATCATCTGTTGGTATTGATACAAGGTTGAATTTGAGGGCAGTAGATCTTCGTAGAAATGTACTGCAGAGCATTTTTCATATTCGCCATTCTACTTTGAGTGCAATCAGAGAATTTCTTACAGCACAAGGATTTATCGAGACAAACACTCCTAAAATAATTGCTACTGCTACAGAAGGTGGTGCAACATTATTCCCAATATTTTACTATGACAGAGAAGCATTTTTGGCGCAAAGTCCTCAGTTGTATAAGGAACAATTGACCATGGCATTCGAGAATGTATTTGAAATAGGTCAAATTTTTAGAGCAGAACCGTCTCGTACTAACAGACACCTTTCAGAAGCAATATCTATTGATGTTGAAGAGGCATTTGTAGACTACAATGATATAATGGCGTTGCTTGAGAAAATGATCCTGCACACTGTTAATTCACTTAATGAGAGGAACAAAAATGATTTACTTGAGCTTGCTCTTGAATTACCAAGTATTAAATTACCACTTCCAAGATATTCTTATTCTAGTGTAATAGATGAATTACGAAGGACAGGAGAGAATATTAGATGGGGAGATGACTTTTCACCTCAAATGATGAAAAATATGTTACATGACGCAGTGAATGGATTTTACTTTATTACTGACTGGCCTACTTCTATAAAACCATTTTATGTAAAGCCAAAGTCCGCAGGATCTGATAGCATGTGTGAATCATTTGATTTGATGTATGATGGTCTAGAGGTATCGTCAGGCAGTACAAGGATAAATAGAAAGGATGATTTATTAGAAAGAATGAAAAAGCAAGGTTTGAACACACAAGCGTTTGATTATCATCTTAGAGTGTTTGATTATGGAGTTCCACCACATGCAGGCTTCGGTGTCGGCCTAGAACGTCTACTAATGGCTATTACGAGGATTGAAAACATTCGTGACGTAACACTGTATCCACGTGATATAGATAGGTTAACTCCATAAGAAATGGGATGCATATGCTAGGGGAAGAGAAAACTAAGGAGAAAATGTCACATGATATCAAAGGATGAGATAAAACATTTGGGATGGCTTTCACGATTGGAATTAACAGAGGAAGGGATTTCAAAATATGCTTTTCAGATCAAAGAAATAGTTGGATATCTTGATAAATTAGATAGTATATCGTTAACTGAGATTGAACCTGTTCGTTCAAAGAAAAAAATTTCTGAATTAAGGAAAGACCATGTTAAACCCTTCACAGGAGATGCACTAGAAGGTTCCAAAAATAGGAAAGATGGTTTTATAAAGGGTCCAAGGCTGATCTAGGTTGGTAAACCTGTGCAGTCTTACTGCAGAACAAATCGTCAAAGGTATCATAAATGGAGATTTTTCTGCCGAAGAATATATCTCCCAGATCCTTGAAAGAATAGAAAAAATTGATGATAAGATTAATGCATTTATAATTGTAGATAGCAGCGGAGCGTTGGAAAAAGCACGAATCATAGATAAAAAAGTTCGCAATGGCGAAGATGAAAAAGATATAGGAGCCCTTGCAGGCGTTGCAGTGGGTATCAAGGACAATATATGCACAAGAGGTTTAAGAACTACTTGCGCTTCAAAAATGCTCCAAGATTATGTTCCACCATATGATGCTACAGTAGTAAAGAAATTGAAAGATAATGGTGCAATCATAGTTGGGAAACTAAACCTTGATGAATTTGCAATGGGATCGACTACGGAATTTAGTATGTATGGATCGACACACAATCCATGGAATATAGGCTATGTACCTGGAGGTTCATCGGGTGGCAGTGCTGCAAGTGTTGCAGCATCCGAATGTGCTCTATCTCTCGGTTCTGATACCGGAGGATCAGTGAGATGTCCTGCTAGTTTTTGCTCGATAGTGGGTTTAAAGCCTACCTATGGCCGTGTTAGTCGGTTTGGTCTTATATCGTATGCCAATAGTTTAGAGCAGGTTGGACCGATGGGTAAGACCGTCTCAGACATTGTGATGGTTATGAATTCCATTTCTGGTATGGACAATAACGATCAAACTACACTTGATAGTGAAACACCAAGATATGCACTCCGACCTAAAGGAAATATTCGTGTAGGATTGCTGAAAGAATTGGTCGAAGGAGCTGAGCCCGAGATCTCAAAGTGTATTTATTCAGCAATGGATTTATTTTCAAAGTTAGACTGTAAGTGCCAAGAAACATCAATGAAGTCTATTGAATATGCTCTTGCTTCTTATTATACTATAGCAATGGCAGAATCTAGCAGTAACCTTGCTAGATATGATAATATCCGTTACGGATTTGATCTAAGCCCTGATAGTTATGAATGGAATGCGTATTTTGCAAAAGTTAGGAGCAACTTTGGTGAAGAGGTTAAGAGGAGAATAATTGCTGGATCATATGTTTTGTCATCGGGATATTATGGAAAATATTATCTTAAAGCTCAAAAGGTTAGGGCCATGTTAAAACAGGAGATATCATTATTGTTAAAGACATTTGACGTTTTGATAGGGCCTACGATGCCTGTTTTGCCATTCAAAGTTAGTGAGAAGATAGATGACCCATTGAAGATGTATATGATTGATATTGACACAGTCATCGCTAATCTTACAGGTATACCTGCAATATCAGTCCCAGCTGGATTCGGTAAAAATCTTCCGATAGGTTTGCAGATAATGGCAGGTGAATTTCAGGAACAAATATTGTTTGATGCAGCATCGTTGTTTGAAAGCGCAGCTAATGTCCATAGGAGTCCAGAACTATAGTATGATGTCAGAAATAAAAATTGGTCTTGAAATTCATTGTCAGCTTACATATCTTCAGAGCAAATTATTTTGCTCATGTTATTGTGATTATCGTTTTAAGATTCCTAATTCAAATGTATGTCCAGTTTGCTCTGGACTTCCAGGAACACTTCCGCTTCTAAACCAAAATGCACTTGAACATGCAGGTTTACTATCAATCGCGCTGGGTTGCAACGTCCCAAATGAGATAGTTTTTTATAGAAAGAATTACTTTTATCTTGATCTTCCCAAAAACTTTCAGCTGACCCAGTATAATGCATATGGAATCACAAGTATCGGTGTGAATGGAAAACTAGAATTTGAAGCAGACACCAAAAGGCATGCTAGGATTCGAAGGATTCAAATTGAAGAAGATCCTGGAAGACTAGTTTACGAAAACAATACTGTGGATAACAGCTTTTATACACTAATAGACTATAATAGAGCTGGAGTTCCGCTTGTAGAGATTGTTACAGAGCCGGATTTTACTACTCCAAAGGAGGTAAGAATCTTTTTGAATAAAATTACATCTATCATTGAACACTTAAGAATATGCGATACCCGATTAGAAGGTGCGGTTAGATGCGATGTTAACGTTTCCATTGGAGAAGGGAAAAGAGTTGAGATCAAAAATATAGGATCATTTAAAGAAGTAGAAAAGGCACTGAGTTATGAGATCACTAGGCAAAAAACAATGTCATTTCATGAGATCGAAATTAAGGCTGAGACGCGCCACTGGGATGATGCAAGAAAAATAACTAAACAGGCTAGAGTTAAAGAAACAGAAGAAGATTATAGATATTTTCCAGATCCTGACATTCCTACAGTAGTTCTAGATAATGCATTCCTACTAACGCTCAAGAGAAATATGCCAGAACTTCCCGATGAGCGAAAGAGACGTTTCATTGCTCATTATGAACTTAGCGATCATATATCCCAAGTACTAATTGATAATAAAGAACTCTCTGATTTCTTTGAATCTGCAGTCAACATCTATCCATCACCAAAGGCGATTGCAAACTGGATTGTTTCAGACCTTATAAAGTTCATAAATGGAGATAATCATTCTCAACCACAATCAAATGATCAAGGAGGTACCTTTCATTCTGGATTAAAAATAGAAGCAAAACATATCGCAGAATTGGCACAGCTAGTTGATCAGAATATCATAAATAGAAATACTGCAAAAGGGTTCCTTAATCAAATAATCAAGACTGGAGAAATGCCATCACAATTGGTAAAAAAGACTAACACTTCTAAAATAGATGATAAGAATATGATATTAGAGGCTATAGAGACAGTATTTAGATCTGAAAAATCCGCAGTAAACGACGCAAGACAAAATTCCAAAGCTATCAATTTCTTGCTTGGCAGAATTATGCAGTTAACAAAAGGAAAGGTAGACCCCAAGATTGCACTTGATTTAATAAAGAAGAAATTAATTGAATCCAGTTAATGTTCTATTTATCTTCTAACCTATCCTCTATTTTTGCTACGGGTAGCGTCAATTTGTTCTAAACATTGCACAATCATCGGTAAGAAAGTGCCTATGTCTGTTACAACGCCAATTGCCTGAGTGGTTCCTCTATCGAGAAGCTTTGTTACGACTGGCTGACTTATGTCCACAGCGACTACCTTAATTGATGCTGGTAGCATATTCCCAACAGCGATAGAGTGCAACATTGTAGATAGCATCAAAACCATTTTTGCATCTTTCAGTAGGAGTTTGTATTTTATTTGTGCTTCAACAACGTCCGTGATAACATCTGGATTAGGACCGTCATCTCTAATTGATCCAGCTAAAATTAATGGGACGTCATTAATTATGCATTCATACATTACACCACTTTTTAAGATCTTTTTTTGAACCATTGCTTTCAAAGATCCGGCCTTAAATACTTCGTTAATTGCTTGCATGTGGTTTCTGTGACCCCTTACTGCAAGTGTACCATCGTTAACATGCATCCCCAACGATGTTCCCATTAACGCATTCTCAATGTCGTGAACTGCAAGTGCATTGCCGGTTAATAGTCCATGTACATATTTCATTCGAACCAATTTTGCAAGAGATGCAGATGCGCCGGAATGAACAAGCACTGGTCCAGAAACCACAATTATTTTCCCGCCTGCCATAGTAGTATTATAAATATCGTTTGCAACCTTCCGAGCAATTTGCAGCGTCGGCCTCTCGCTAGAACTAGTGCTACTCATGAATTGGAAAATGTCAATTCCTTCGCGAGGACGCTCTTGCGGAATTATTTTAACTCCTTGCTCTCCAACAACTATCAAATCTCCTTTTCTTATATCCCGTATCATTTTACATATTGCCGTCTTTTTCTCAATGTTTAATACTATGCATTTATCCATCATGATATTCTCTACATCAATCCATGAATTATTGTAGAACACTTGCGTAGGATTGTTCGTTGTGCTGTAAAAGTTATCAGGCATCACCATGTCTTTGACCGCCGGTTCTAGCATAACTTGCTGAAGAATTACAGGCTGTGCTCCTTCTCTGTAGACTGATTCTAATAACTCATATAGATGTTGTTGGTTTTTACCCTTAACCAACAGACGAGCATAGCTAGATTCTCTCTTCCTCTTTCCGACTATGAATTCAAGAACTTGAAAATCCCCTTTAAGATCCATTACCTTATCGAAGATCCTCGTCAGTACCATTGAATCAATGAGATGGCCCTTTACTTCAATTTCTCGCTCATATTTTTTCTCTATCAATAACCAAAAGCAATTTTCGCTTTTTTGCTACTTAAGCTTTAATTATTATATTGGAAGCGATAGTTTACCAAGATATTCTTCAATATTCTGTTCTGCCTTAATCTTTGCAATGATCTCATTTTTGGTTTCTTCTGTAAACCACTGCGCAATCGATTTTGCAATGCCGTTTCTGTCACAAAAGGCTATTAAATATCCATTGGCTTCCTTAACCAAAGCAAATAAGTTCTCTTCGCCAACTGGTTCCCATTTATTATCCTTATTATCCTTTAATGCTAGAGCAGGTAAGGCATGGCCTGTATATCGACTCAAAAGATCTTGCGCAGCTTTTACACGTTTTTCACCTATTTTTAGAGCAGAAAAGTACTGCATGTCGTAATCCTATTTTATAGAATATACTTTAAAGTATTGCGTTGCATTCATGAAGTCATTGTGCTCATGCGTAAGGGCTTCTCTACAGAATTGGAAAAATGGGAGAGCAATTTACGCGAATATCCTTGTTTAGCATATAGTCTAGCTTGTAGTACCATGTCGATCTTATCTATTCTATGAACAAAGCGAGCGACAGGTGTTTTATTCAATATATATTCCTGCCATATTTTCTTGTAATTTGAACGAATATTTGAAGGCAAGCAGCTTAAAATAGAGTTCATCGCTTTTTTTTCTTGTGATAATTTCTGTTTTTTATTAATCTGCTCAGGCATATAATCTCCTGTTATAGATTCAGCCAAATCATGAAGGATTACCATTTTCATGACTTTTTCGGTATCTAGCCCTAGCATATCTGATAGAACCATGCTTATTGCACACATAGAAAATGTATGGTCTGCCACTGATTCAGGATTACTTACACGAACCTTAGAAACCCATCCAGCCCTCTTCAGAGATTTAAGTTCTAAAACATATTGAAAGAATGCGGTTGGTATATTTTGTTCGTTTTTGTAGTTATTAGACATCACTTTACTGCAGATTATAAATTACTTTCATTTTATTTTTCTCATTGGCCTATCTGAAATCTACACTTTGAGGGTGATAAGAATTTCCTGCCCCTGCAGAAGAAATCTTGCAATCGACCCGGGGTTATTTGAAGTGATATAGTCGATAATATATGCGAAAATACTGGTTACTATAGCCATAATAGCTGTAACAATAATAATCAATGTTACATTACGTATCTGACCCATATGTCGTGCATCTAAGAATTGCGATATGTCTGTTGCATTTAAAGTTTCTTAATATTTTGGTGAAGATCGCCAGGGTACATCCTCAACTCCCATACGCTTATTTACCAGCCTAGCCGCCACAAAAAGCATGTCTGAAAGCCTATTCAAATAGGTTATGATCGCCGGATTTATCGTTTGGCTTTTTGAGAGCGCAGTAACAGTGGTTTCAGCTCTCCTAGCGATACTCCTACTTATATGTAGAAGTGACGATTCTATGCTTCCACCAGGCAGTATAAAAAAGTTAATTGGTAGGAGTTCTGTTTCAAATTTATCAATCACACATTCTAGATACGAAGCCATATTCTCCTCTACTCGTGGCGTATGGCCTTCATTTTCCAGAAGGTATGCAGGATCAGCTAAATCAGAACCAATAATGAATAGATCATTTTGAACTTTTACCAGAAGGTCTATCAGATCCGAAAACGTATCTCTGTTTTTTAAATTCAGTATTGAAATACTTAATCCTATATTTGAATTCAGTTCATCGATTGAACCATAGGCAATTATTCTTGGATCACTTTTTGATACGCGTTTGTTGCCAATAAGACTAGTTTCTCCTTTATCTCCTGTTTTAGTATAAATTTTCATGTATTAGTTTGAATAATTAATGATTTAAAAATAGCTGTTGATTTTAGAACTGATTTTTGATTTATTTTAAAAATTCACTTCCAACAATCTAAGAACCTTGTTTTATCGTGGTATTGTAGATAACTAATGCCACCTATGACTTATTTGAAACTGAATAACAGGAAATACAAGAAAAGTTCTCCTTCTAATAGCATACGCCAATTAGAAGTTCGATATACTATCTCAGTAGGAATGTGCCTCAGATTTATGTTCTCTCAAGTATTTTTTTTTCTTGAACCTCTCATTACATTTTTCACATTTAAAAGGCCTTTCGAATTCCAAAAGAAAGCGTTTCTTCCTTTCATCTGCATTTTCTTCAACAGAGTTAGGTTCAGTCGCAACTGTTTTGATCATAACCAATTATAATAAAAAAATATTATTATGTTTATATACCTTAAGTAAGATACTTCTTTTAAAGTTATAATAAGTAGACAACAGATAGATAGTATCTGAACTTCTTTTAGACTCGCCAGATTTTACATATTGATGAGACAAGATTATATAGGAATTATCTAGGTATGTTAGACACGTGCCGTCGTAGCTCAGCCTGGGAGAGCACTCGACCTGACATATCCGGGAGTGAAGCTGAAGACCGAGCTGTCGTGAGCTCAAATCTCACCGACGGCATATTGTTTTTTATTTTCTTTAGGGAAATAGTAAAAAATCAGCTATTCATATTGACTACTGACAAGATGGTTTTTGAAGCATTATATCGAGTATTCTGCGCTCATAAAGAATCATTTTCATTTCGAATGTATAACGAATTCAATTTTAAGGAATACAGTAAATGCTCTAGATGCGGGAAGACCTTGAGGTATCTAAGGGGTTTTGAGGAGGATATTAGAGGTTAGTTAGCTAGGTATGTTTCGAATTAGCCTCCAGATTCTGATTGTTATATGGTGGATAGGAGCTGCTATTGCAGCTGGCAGTTTACTAATTCAAATATATGAGTTATATGTGATAGTTGGTATAGGCGGTTGGATCGTAGTTTTAATAACTACCGCATTAATAGTATATGAAATAAAGTGTATAAGACAAGAAGACAAGAGGAGAGAAATGGCAGAAAAATGAGGCCTAGGTATTTTCCCACTTTCCGCCTTGTTCTTCGATAACTACCAAAGTAACAGTTGATGTAATTCCTGGTATCTTCCTTATTTTGTTTGTTATGGTGTGATTCATTGCCTCTGTATTGTCTGACTTTACTTTGACAAATATATCATGAACACCATATGTTCCTCTTACTTCTTTTACGTCGAGCAATTTCGCAATTTCGCTTATGATCTTCTCCTCTGATCCTAGGGTGCAGTTAACTAAGATATAGGAAGTTGGCATTTTGTGACAAACTACATTTACTCAGTATTTTAGTCTTTTCCATGGATGCGTTAAATATGTATATAAGATCCTGCTTTAGACGGATCATGCAGGCTATCTTAAAACACTAGAGACAAAAAATCAAACTATTGAAATCTTGTAGCAACAATGGATGTTTTAGCATTTCTAGGCTTATTCCTTTCACTTTTATAAAAGTTATGGATTCTGTTGTCATCTGTTCCTCCATTGAAGAAGATTTTTATCTAATACAAGTAGGAGCAGAACTTAATGCGATTGCCAATCAAAGATAATAACCACTTCTCAAAGAATGTAAATTTCGCTTTTGAGAATCTCAGATCTATATATCTTGAAGCGATCAGACCGCAACTCCTGACGAAAAAGGTTAATGTAATGTTGGCAGATGGTAGTATTACCCAATCTCACACTTTTGAGCCAGAGAAAGTCACATCATTTTTTCAACGTCTGATCGACTCCCTTAAGGGATGGACTACAACGGGGATATTAAGTTCGAATACCGATGACTTGCATCGAATATATTGTCAATTTACGCAGGAAGTCGGTAAATATTATCTTCATGGATATTTTGGAATTCAATTTCATGCTCTGCCATATTATAGAACAGACAAGCGCATTATTCAGATTCAAAGAGAATTAGCCCACATTGTAGATAGGGCAAATAAGACTTTCAAGCTAATCAGTGACAGAGGAAATGATATAGTACATAAAGAATTAGAAAGCACCGGTCATGCAGAAATGGGATTTGAAGAATTTTTCATTAAATTATTTGAAGATAAAAACCTACTTGAAGATCTAGAAAGAAAAGCATTGTTATTAGAAGATGAGTTCCCTGAATTTAAAGAAATGCACAATAGAAAGATCGAGCTATTTGCAGAATTAAATAAATTAGTTCTTGAGTTGTATCAAATTTCTCCAGTATCAATGGATTATGATAAATTAACACAAGGAGAGGAGGGTGTGGTGACATACTTTGATATTGAAGCGATCAAGAACAAGAAAACTAAAGAAAGGGATTCATATGTTGATACTAAAAGAATAGATGTAGAGTTAACAGAACAGATAGTCCACAAACTCAGTGAGGTAGGAAGAACATTGCACAATATCTCTTAGCAAAAACAATCAAGGCATATTCACATATGAAGGAAGTAGATTATCAATGTCTTAAGTATAATTAATTAATATTCTGTTATTATTATTATTATTACTTCTTAACTAACCTTCAATATTCCATAGTGATGCTTACACGAACTAGTATTTACCATGACACGGATACACGTATGGCACTAATTACTGTTTTCCAGTTCTTGTTAGTATCTAATTAGATATTTCATTTTTTCTAGCCAAAGTGATAGTGAGATTCCATTCCACATGTTGCTTTTACCTTAAAACAAAATTATAATTAAGGCATAAACCGGATGCATCATAGTCGATTTTCATGAATCGCCAGAGTATGCCAAGCACGGACGAAAAGCACAGGGTTCCGACTATTGAAGATATACTTAGGGCAAAGGAACTATTAAATGGATTTGTTAGAAAAACGCCATTACATAGATCTGATACATTTTCTAAGCTCACAGGAACCAATATTTTTCTTAAACTTGAATCTCTTCAAAGAACAGGTTCCTTTAAAGTTCGAGGAGCATTTGTTAAAGTAAACACATTATCTGAAGAACAGAAAAAATATGGAGTTATTGCTGCGTCTGCTGGCAATCATGCTCAAGGAGTCGCATATGCGGCATCAACAAACAATATATCCTGTATAATCATAATGCCGCAAAATGCTTCACCTGCCAAAGTGGCTGCTACGAAATCATACGGCGCAAAGGTGATTCTACGCGGATCGGATTATGAGGAAGCTTGGATTACCGCCCAAGAAATTGCAAAGAAAGAGGGCAGAACAATCATTCATGCTTTTGATGACAATCATGTAATATCAGGACAAGGAACAATTGGCTTAGAACTGTTGGAGGATCTGCCTGAACTTGATCGGGTATATTTGCCAATAGGTGGCGGTGGTCTGGCCGCAGGTATTGCAATTGCAATTAAGTCAAAAAAACCAAATGTGAAGATCATTGGTGTAGAATCAAAAGCTTTTCCTGCTATGAAGGAGTCCCTTGCAAAGGGATATTTGCAAAAAATAAAGTCAGGCTATACTATTGCAGATGGTATTTCTGTGAAATCTCCTGGTAGATTGACATATGAAATAGCTAGCAAATACATAGACGATGTAACAGTGGTAGATGATTATTCAATAGTTAAAACAATGTTTTTGCTGATGGAAAGGGCTAAACTAGTTATAGAACCGGCTGGGGCTGCAAGCCTTGCATATCTGCTCTCAAACCCCGGCCTGAGTAAAAATGAAAATGTAGTATCGTTACTTTCAGGTGGGAATGTTGATATGTATCTACTTGGGCAAGTGGTAGCAAAGGGTCTTATGCAAATGGGTAGAATGCTCAAAATTTTTATCCAGTTGCCAGACAAGCCTGGGGCATTGAAGACGGTAGTCGACTGCATTGCCGAGCAAAGTGTAAATATTGTTCAAGTAGAACATGATAGGTTAAGCGCCAATATCTCTGCTGGGACTGCGGGTGTATATCTGAGTCTTGAGATGGAAAATGAAAATCATGCGGAACGTTTAATCCAATTTTTAGAGAGAAAGGGAATAGAATTTAAGGTAGTCAGTTAATGCATATATATATACATATATTATACAACTGGACATTTCGCAATTTGATTTGACTACGGCCATTGATTATGGTATATGAATATTCAATGTTTTTGACTGTTATTTGTTTGGATGCAGTCATGTTCCTCTCTCTTTATGGGAGGACAGAAAGATCAGCGTCTAACACAAGTATTGTCATAAGTAAAAGAGTGCTCCTATAATCATATCATTGATAATTCCTTAATGTTTCAGCGATCCAGTTGATATCATCTTTGGTCTTTGCAAGATGGCCAATTTTTATGCAATCTCTGATATCTTTTGACTTCATCTTTGACCATACTGTTTCAGCAGTTGCAATAGCTATTTCTCTAGATATGCCTTCACGACAGAGCAAGTGTACGGCTACTTCTTGAAAAGTTTCGTATTTATACTGTTTAAAGTGCAGAACC